>Ga0326727_10001366_pt1 | contig 90711 bp, 86 predicted proteins | sample MB2enrmetagenome_FD_207643 | JGI IMG/M metagenome (GOLD analysis project Ga0326727, IMG submission 207643) | Lab enriched peat soil microbial communities from McLean, Ithaca, NY, United States - MB29MY | ecosystem: Environmental > Terrestrial > Soil > Wetlands > Peat | place: USA: New York...
GCACCGAGCGGTTTGTGTGGCCGGACTACTGGATGCCCATCGCGATGGAGGGGGCGGATTTCCCGCAGAACCGATCGTCCATGGATGTGACGGTGATTGGCCGGCTGAAACCGGGCGTGACGCCGCAGCAGGCGATGGAAAACCTGAATGCGATCTCGGCCGAGCTGGCGAAGGAATATCCGGAGACCGACGACGGACAGCCGCTGCGGCTCATCCATCCGGGACTCTTCGGGGACGACGGTGATGTCATTCGCGGATTTCTTTGGAGCGTGATCGCGCTGGCGCTGCTGGTGCTGGCGGCGGCATGCGCGAACCTGGCGACTCTATTTGCGGCGCGCGCGGCGGATCGCAACCGGGAACTGGCGCTCCGTGTGGCCCTTGGTTCGAGCCGGGGGCGGCTGGTGAGGCAACTGCTGACCGAGGCGGTGCTGGTGTCGCTGATGGGTGGAGCGGCGGGGCTGGTCGGCGCGCGGCTGCTGTTGGGTGTGCTGAACCGCTCTCAGCCGTTCGTCGGCGCTCTGACAGTAAGCGTGGATGCCCGTGTGTGCCTGGCAGGCCTCGCGTTGACGCTGGGAAGCGCGCTGCTGTTTGGGATGGCTCCGGCGTGGCGGACGTGGCAGAGCAGTCCGTTGCAGATGATGAGGAACGGACCGGCGGATCGAATGCACCTGCGCCGGTTTGCCCTGCGGGACCTGTTGTTGGGGGCACAAATTGCGGTTTGCACGCTGCTGGTAACGGCCTCGTTCGTCGCGGTGCGCGGCATGGTGCGCGCGCTCGACGCGCCGCTGGGTTTCCAGCCGCAGGGCGCGATGCTGGCCGATTTGGACCTGAGTCAGGAGGGACTGGCAGGCCACGCGGCGGCGGAGAAAAAGAAAGCGATGATTGAGGCGATGCGGAGCATCCCCGGCGTGACGGCCGCGGGTACGGTGAGCCGCACACCCTTCACTGGCGGGCTGCACGGGGTTCCGATTTTCCGGCCGGGCACGACGGAGTTCAAGCTGAACAACTCCGCGCTGGCGCCGTACGTGTTTACCGTGTCGCCGGGATACCTCGAGGCGGCCGGCACTCGGCTACTGGGCGGGCGGGATGTCTCATGGCATGACACCACAAAGACGCCGTATGTGGCGATCGTGAACGAAACCTTCGCGCGGAAGATGTTTGGTGAAACGCCGTGGGGCGAAACAGCGGCGATCGGACAGCGCTTCATTGTGAGTGGCAACCTGACGGAAGTGGTGGGCGTGGCCCAGGACGGCAAGTATCACGACATCGAAGAGTCGCCGCAGCCTGTGGTGTACGTGCCGTTGTCGCAAAACGAGGACAGCGGTACGATTTTCGTGGTGCGGTCGCAGCGGGCGCCGGGCGAGATGGCGGCGGCGCTCGAACGCGCGCTGAGCGGCATCGCGCCGAATGTGCCGATCACGGTCGAGAGTTGGCCCGATTCGCTGGCGGATGAACTGTTCCCGGCACGGGCGGCGACAGTGGCACTGGGCGTCATGGGCCTGCTGGCGGCGATGCTGGCGGTGACGGGCATCTTCGGTATGGCGGCTTACAGCGTCAGCCGGCGGATGAAGGAGCTGGGCATCCGCGTGGCATTGGGCGCGCGCAGGACGCAAGTGATGAGCGCGGCGGTAGGGCGGCCCATGGTGCTGCTCGGCGTGGGATCGGCGCTCGGTCTGCTGGCGGGAATGCTAGCCGGCCGACTGCTGGGGCAGATTGTGTATCAGGCGAATCCGCGGGATCCCGTGGTCGTGGGCGGCACGCTGCTGACGATGGCGCTGCTCGGCATTGCAGCGTCCGCCATTCCAGCCTGGCGAGCGCTTGCCGTCGATCCATCCAAACTCCTGCGGGAAGAGTGAGCCAGGCGAATAGCCAAGGCATGCTCTACCTGCTACCCCTGCTGTTCCCACTCGGATTCCAGCAGACGGGAGTATTCTCCGGAGGCGTACAACTGAAAACGGAAATTGGCGGTCGTGATGGCGCTGTAAGTCTCGGCTTCCATGAAGCCCTGATAGAGCAAGTCGCCGTAGCGGTGGTAGTTCAAAAGGAAATCCCTCGACAGGATCTCCAGCGGCGGCGGCTCGCTGAACAGCGCGTTGAAACCAATGGCGCGCGAGAAGATCGCCAGGTAATCCGTTACTCCCCAACGAGTGAGCTTCTCCTGGACCTCTTCCGGCGGGCAGACGGTGATCAGGCGGGCGAAGCTCTGGCGGCGGACGCAGGCATTCCGGAGCTCGGGGACGCGCGAGGCCCATTCCGCGCATTGCTCGAGCCAGCGCATCACGTCCTTGCCAATGAAGAAAAGCATGCGGACTTCCGCGTATCGCCCGGCCAGCACGCGGCGGTGCAGGGTTTCGTCCTCGGTTCCATCCCGCGCGGCCAAACCAGCCAACATCAGCGCGGCCTTCGAGTTTTCCAGCAGCATCGCCGGCGAGACGCGTTCGTTGAACGGATGCAGAATCAGCGGCGGCAGGTCCCATCCGGCGCCGCCGAAGTCACACTTGGGCGTAGGCATTTCGCTCCAGCATCCTCATCGGCCGCCGGCGCCAAGAACTTTAGGGGAAAACCGCCGCTGCGCGGGCCGCTCAGCCGGCTGCGTCTCCGTCACGAAATGTCTAAGCCCAGGAATTGCTTGGCGTTGGCGTAGCAGATGTTGGCGATTACGGGCCCCACCAGGTCGTCGGAATCCGGGATTTCCCCGGCCTCCATGTCCCTGCCGAACAGGTCGCACAGCACGCGCCGGAAGTACTCGTGGCGCGGATAGGACATAAACGACCGCGAGTCGGTGATCATGCCGATGAAGCGCGAAATCAGGCCGCAGTTGGAGAGCGCGTTCATCTGCCAGGTCATGGCTTCCTTCTGATCGAGAAACCACCAGCCGCTGCCAAACTGGATCTTGCCGGCGATAGCGCCATCCTGGAAATTGCCGATCATGGTGGCGAGCAGGTAATTGTCGGCCGGGTTCAGGTTGTAGAGCACCATCTTGGGGAGCGCGTTTTCCCGGTCCAGCCGGTCCATATAACTCGCCAGGGCGTCGGCCTGCGGCCAGTCGCCAATCGAATCGAAGCCGGTATCGGGGCCGAGTTGCTGGTAGCGCCGGGTGTTGTTGTTGCGCCGCGCGCCGAGGTGAAGCTGTTTTGTCCAGCCCTTGGCCGCATCCCAGCGGCCGAATTCGAGCAGCAGGAAGCCGGCAAAACGCGCCTGTTCGGCGGGTGTCGCCGCCTGGCCGGCGCGGGCCCTATCGAAAATGCCCGCAGCCTCCTTTTCGTCGCAGAAGTCGGCGAAAACGCAGTTCAGTCCGTGATCGGAGAGGCGGCTGCCCATCTGGTGAAAGAAATCGTGCCGGCGGGCGAGCGCATCCACGAAATCGTGGAAACTCGCGACGGAGGCGCCGCCGGCTGCCTCGAGCTTCTTGACCCAGGGATTGAACAGCTCGGGCAGATGGACGTTGAACGCCTTATCGGGACGAAAGGCGGGGAACACCTTGGTGGCCAGGCCGGATGCGGCCAGCGCCTTGTGGCAAGCCAGGTCGTCGGTGGCGTCGTCGGTGGTGCAGAGCGCGGTCACGCCGAACTTGCCGAGGATGCCCTGGGCGCGCAGTTCGCCGGTGGCCAGCAGTTCGTTGGCGCGGTCCCAGATGCGCTGCGCGCTCGATTCGTCGAGCAACTCATCGATGCCGAAATAGCGCTTCAGCTCCAGGTGCGTCCAGTGGTACAGCGGGTTGCGCAGCGTGTGGGGCACGGTACGCGCCCAGGCCAGGAACTTCTGGTACGGGTCCGCCGACCCGGTGCAGAATTGCTCATCCACGCCGTCGGCCCGCATGGCGCGCCACTTGTAATGGTCGCCCTCCAGCCAGATCTCGAACAGGTTTTGAAACTGCCGGTTATCGGCCAGATCGCGCGGCGGCAGGTGGCAATGATAGTCCAGGATGGGCTGCCCCTCGGCGTATTCATGATAGAGCCGCCGCGCCGTTTCGTTGCTCAAGAGAAAGTCGTCGTGGATGAAAGACATGCCGGACCGCCCGCATGGAGCAGCATAACATGCTGACGGCGGGACGGATTCACGTTGCCCGGCAGGCGCCCGCTCCGCGCCGGCCAGCGAAAGGTGTAGAAACTTACCGCGCTGGCGCTTTGCGTAACAACGATGTGTCAGTCGCCGTGTAGCGCTTTTCTGATTTGCGGGTTATCGTCGTCGAGGCGGTGAGTGAAGGTATGGAGGTTTGTGTGACGAAGCCGCTTGTAATCGTTTTTCCATTGTTTCTCCGCGTCTGTTCGCCTGTGCTCCACAGCCAGTGTGTAGATTGGACCACAACCTTCACCAGCGTAACGACCGCGACACGAGTCAATGGAAACCAAGTCCAACTGCTGAACACGACCACGATCGGCGGAGACTATGCCAACAGGTGGCAGCCCGAAGACAGTATCACATGGTCCTTCGGCGGTACCGCCGAAGCCAACAGCCAGAAGCTCGATCCGACTACGGGCGGGCCATGGTCCGACTCGTTCTCGCCCACCCTGCAATCCTACGGCCCGGGCACGTATTCTATAACGGCTCAAAACGATGCCTGGAGCCCGACCTGCGATGGCGGTAAGGGCATTCTCCTTTCTGCCTTCTGCGCCAAGTATGGTGGTTGCACTTTTAAGCTTCCGATGAACACCAATGCCTCGATTACCGTTCAGCGCCCCACTCGACCCGACTATTACCCCGGAGCCAATCACTATTTGTACTTCCTTGGAGGCGTCGCAGCAGACTACGGGTATTCGGCGCAGACGACGTTCACGCCTGGACAGGCCAATGGTGCGCCGGAGAACCCACCATCATGGGTGGTGAGCTACCAGGAGCCCCCTTTTAGCGGCTCATTGTCCCTGAGCTGCACAAATTGTGTCAACCCAAATGTGACCGCGACAAACTACAGCCTCGGCTGCAACGTCTATGATGTTGTTGTGAAGACGAGCTACAATGGGTTCCTTTCGGATCCGTTCTGGATATTCATCAACAGCCCCTGGAACACCGTCGAGGCCAATGACCCGGTTGGAGGGACCTGGAACTACACTACTGCGTGGGGCAACGGCTGGCAATCCCTGATCAATTACACGACGCAGGACATGTGTGCCCTGACCCTGTCGGGCTATGACATGAACGAATGGTTTGGGTATTGGAACTCAGACTTTCCGGGGACGTCGTGGACCCCGCCGACGCCCGGCCCCTGGGTGGCGCCCTTCACCCAGTGGCACGATACGATGAACTTTCAGTGTCCGGCGGGCAACTGTAACCCGATGCCGGTCAATCCACCGGCAGGCTGCTGGCCTGCTTGCGGGACGACGAAGGTCCAGCACGCAGTCCAGAACTTTTACTTCGGCAACTGGGTCATGGGTGAGGGCGTGCTCGTACAGCAGGACACCCACCAGCGGTACCTGGACCATGGGGAGCATGACTCGATCGTGACGCCAGTCAGCCCAGTCAATTAAGAGCGCTACTACGCGAGAGGATCGCGGGACGGAGTGTTGGGATGATAAAAGGAAGGCATGCACTAGCCGTACTTGGCTATATGACGGTTGTCGCGGTCGCGCAGGCCAGCGGGGGGGCGCCTGCATCGCTGGACCAACTCATCGCCAATTCGGACTACATTGTTGTCGGCACGATCGCCGGCGGCTCTGCGTCGGGGGTAACGCTCAACCTATCTATCGCCATTGAGGCGGTACTGAAAGGCCAGCTAACGGCGGGAGCCATCGTTGGCGCAACCGGTACCATAACGGAACCGGCGCAAACTCATGCGCTCGCACTCAGCCGGGGCATCTTCTTCTTGTCCGGAGCGCAAGGCGCGCTGCTACTCGTGCCTGCGGCTAGCGGGTACCTAGACGAGCGGGACATCTTTGTCGCATTGCCAAACGTGGCCTCACCGCCTCAGCCGCCGACCGGCACGCTGAAAGAGCAGGTGATGCTTGAAGTGTTGGGAGCGATGGCAAGTGGCGAGCCATGGCCACCTGGAGGGAGGATCGATGTGCTAGGGGAATATCAGGCCGATCCCACGGCGAGCGAGCGGTCGGTGTTTCAGCAATGGATGCAGGGCGGTTCTCCACAGCTGATTACAACCAGCCTTCGAGCCCTCCTGGCCGAGGGAAATGCTGCGGCTCTAACACGGGTGGCTACCGACACGTCATTGCAGGGCAACCCGGCCGCGAGCAGCATCTTCGATGCGGTCAAGCTCCTCAGGAGCACGGACGCAGGCACTGTGGCACTCCTGGGCCAGATGGCGGTCAACGGCTCCAGCGCCGCTGGACTCCGGGCCGCTGCGGCAACTGCTTTGGCGTGGATACACACGCAGCAGGCGGTGCCTTACCTGGCCCAGCTGCTCAATGATCCCAGCGTGACGCTCCAGGCGGCGGCGGTCGGCGGATTGGCCGGCTTTGCCAATAACGTGCCAGTCGGCGCCCACGAGCCAGCGGCGGGCGCCTGGGCCTACCGCACGGATGATACGATTGCTCATTCCGTATTCAGCGAAGCCGCCATCACAGCGCGGCCAACGTACTATTTGAGCTTCTGGCAGGTCTGGTGGCAGACCAACCGCGCTGCGCTCGGCTATTGAGTCCGCGTGATTTCGCGGTGCGACGCCAACCGCCCCCTCACGGTCGCGGCTCCGATTGGTCCTGCGCCGCGAGGGCGTAGCTCCGGTAGGCCAGGTCGAGCAGTTCGACCACGTGCATGACGCGCTGACGGTTGCCGTGAAGTCGGACGCCGGCTTCCAGTTGCAGTTCGCAGCCGGGGTTGGCGGTGGCGATGATGGTCGCGCGAGTGCGGTTGACCGCCTCCATCTTGTGCGCCAGTATCCGCAACGACATTTCGTTCTGCACGATATTGTAGGCGCCGGCGCTGCCGCAGCAGATATCGGCGCCGGCCATTTCCTCGAGCGTGATACCGGGGATGGCAGCGAGCAGCTTGCGGGGCGCCAGGCGAATGCGCTGGGCGTGGGCCAGGTGGCAGGCGTCCTGGTAGGTCACCACCGCATCCACCGCGCCCATTTGGCGGTTCAACGCGATGGAGGCCAGGAATTCGGTGATGTCGCGGACCTGCGCCGCGAATCGTTGCGCGGCGTTGGCGTAGGCCGGATCGCCGGCCAGCAGCTCGCCATATTCCTTGAGCATCGCGCCACAGCCGGCGGAGTTGCTGACGATGGCATCGAACGCGCCGCCGCGGAGGGCATCGATATTGCGCCGGGCCAGCGCACGGGCGTCATCGGGGAGTCCGGAATGCAGATGCAGCGCGCCGCAGCAGCCTTGCCCGGCGGGCACCACCACTTCACAACCGTTGCGCTGCAGCACGCGCACGCTGGCTTCGTGGAGGCGGGCGAAAGAAATGTTGGCGACGCAGCCGGAGAAGAAGGCCACGCGGTGGCGGCGCACCGGATCGGCGGGAAATGTTTTGCCGATCTGGGAAAAGAAGAACGGAGGATCGGCCGAGGGAGCGAGCTGTGCCACGTCGCCCGCCCGCCCCAGCATTTTCATCAGGCCCAGGCCGCGCGCCAGGCTCTTCAGGCCGCTGACCTCATATAGGTAGAGCAAAGTGCCGGCGATGGAGAGCAGGGCGCGCGACTGAATGAGCCGGCCGAACAGAAACGCGCGGAGCCGGCGTGAGAACCGGCCGCGTGGAATGCGCGCTTCGATTTCGGCGCGGGCATGCTCCACCATGCGGCCATAGGGCACGCCGGAAGGGCAGGCGGATTCGCAGCCGCGGCAGTCCAGGCAGAGGCCGATGTGCTGGATGTAAGCCGGCGTGATGGGCGCGCCCTCCCAGACGCGCGCCATTTGATAGACGCGGCCGCGCGGCGAATCCATCTCGAGGCCCAGTTCGCGGTAGGTGGGGCAGGCATTCAGGCACAGGCCACAGTGGACGCACTTATCGAGATCGAACTGGCTGGGCCCGGCGGCGCGGGGGTCAGAGGCGATGGTAGAGTCGGCCACGGTTTAACACGTTGGACGGATCAAACAGAGCTTTGAGCCGCCGCATGGTTTCGAAATCGGCGCCGGGAGCGGGCCACAACTCGAGCTCGGCTTTGCGCGCCTCGGGCGCGAACTCGATGACTGCTTTCCAACCCATCCCGGCTGCGTCCGCCAGGTACTGGGCGGCGGAGCCGGCCTCATCGAAATATAGGTAACAGACGCCCGAGCCGGCGCGAGCCATGGCCGCGACATCGAGCGGCGCCATGAACTTTTCGAGATCCATCAGGGTAGAGGAGACACGCACCACGGCGCCATTGGGGTGGGCGGCGAGAAAGCGGGGCGTGAAATCCTCCGCCTGGCGCCAGAACTCCTCGTGGGACGCGCCGTCGAGTGCGATCGCATCGCCGAACGAGGCCAGCTCGCGCTGATAGCGGTCCACGGCGGTTTGGTTGCCGGCGGCCCGCACAGCCAGAATCCAGGCCGCGCTGCCGTGAGCGGCGGCGGGCGGATTGAACAGGTCGATGGCGGCGGGTTGCAGCACGCTCTCGATCAGGCGGTTGCGGGCCGCAAACGCGGCTTTCCAATCGTCGAAGGAAAGCAAAATGGTGCGCTCGACTTCGGGCATGGGCTGGACTTTGAAGTTGATCACCGCGATGGCGGCCAAAGTGCCGAAGGAGCCAATCATCAGCTTGGCCATATCCAGGCCAGCCACGTTCTTGACCACCATGCCGCCGGACTGCACGAATTTGCGGTCCAGCGTGACGAACCACATGCCGATCACCATGTCGCGCGCGGTGCCGTACAGGCGGCGCCGCGGACCGCTCGAGTTGGAGGCAACCACGCCGCCCACGGTGGCTCGCTCGGCGAACGGCGGATCGAGCGGCACCATCTGGCGGTTCTCGCGCAGCAGGGCGGTGAACTCGCGCCAGGGCAGGCCCGCTTCCACGCTGACGGTGAGGTCACGCGGTTCGTATTGGAGCACGCGGCGCAGCTCGGTGGTGGTGATGGTTTCGTCGGCCCAGGCAACCGGGCCGGCCATCATGCTCTTGCTGCCCCTGCCCTGCAGGCAGATGGTGCGCAGATGGCGCGCGGCGCGGCTGAGCGCTTCGGCGAGATCGTCGGGGGTCTCCGGTGTGTGCAACATGCCGTTCTTGAACCGGCTCGAGACGCCGGGCCAAACATTTTCGTGCCCGGCTAGAAGATAATGATAAGCCATGGCGAGCCTATATGCCGGGACGTCCGGCTTTGCGTATCCGGCGTGGAAGCCGGATTTCTATCCGGCCAAGCTGCCGGCGAACCAATTTCTGAAATACTATGCCACCCGGCTGCGGGCGGTGGAAATCAATTACACGTTCCGCCGCCTGCCGGCCGCGGCCACGCTGGCCGCGTGGGTGGAAGCGACGCCGCCGGGGTTCGTCTTCGCGGTGAAGGCGAACATGCGGATCACCCACGTCCTGCGGCTCAAGAACGCGGGCCAGGCGACCGAGATCTTCCTCAAGGCGATTGACCCGCTGCGCTCGGCGCGGCGGCTGGGGCCGATCCTGTTTCAGTTGCCGCCGCAGATGAAGCGGGACGACGCCCTGCTCGCCGGCTACCTGGAAACGCTGCCCAAGGATCTGCGCTATGCGTTCGAGTTCCGCCACCCATCCTGGCTGGTCGAGGAAGTGTACGGCGAGCTGCGGCGGCGGAATATGTCGCTGTGCGTGGCCGAATCGGAGAAACTGGAAGTGCCGGAAGTGATTACGGCGGATTTCGTTTACTATCGCCTTCGCAAGCCGGATTACACCGCCTCCGACGTGAACGCGATGGCGGCGCGGGCGCAGGATCTGCTCGCCGACGGCCGGGACCTATACGTAATGTTCAAGCACGAAGAAACCGCGGCGGGAGCGCTGAACGCGGAACTGTTGCTGAGGCTGGCGGGGTAGGCGCTCATGTGCGCTTGGGCACGGGCTGGGTCCCTCGGTCTTCAAAGCGTTGCCGTGCCGGCCGTCGCAATGTAAAATCATGCGCGGGATTGCGGCCGGATCGTGGTACACTGGAGTTCTTCCGCGTCCGACCACAATTCCGACCGTGTTTACCTGCTGAACTGGAGGTTTTCTTGAATAAAATGCGCATTCTCGTTTTTGCCGTGTTGTGTAGCGTGCTCTCGACGGCTGCCCTAGAGGCCCAGCCGGCCGCAGTCACAGTCATTTCGGGGAACGGGCAATTGACCTGCCAACTTTGCCTTAGCTCTCCGTTCCAATATTTCGACCCCCTGGTAGTCGAAGTCACAGACGCCAACGGAAACCCGTTGCCAGGTGTCCAGGTTACGTGGGCGGTGACCTCCGGCAATGCGTATTTTGGCCAGGGCGGCTCCGGCGTCAGCAGTATTGTCACGAACACCGGCACCACCGGGCAGACGACGGCTGTGATTGGGCAGCAAGCAGCCGAGCAGTCGGGCCCTCAGTTCGGGGCGGTGAGCACGATTACCGCGAGCGCGGGCAACGCTACGGCGACATTTTACGAGTCGCAGTCGGCGGCCGCGTTGAATCAACAGCAGGCCGTGAACGATGTCTACGTGAGCTACGGGAACGCGCCTATAGTCGGGGGCCCTCCGATTAGCGGAGTTGCGGGTTCGGCGTCGCCAACATCCAACTTCTCGATGAGCGTTTTCACCAACACCGGAACGGGCGTTCCCAACGTGGCCTTGTTCCTGTTGAATCCGGACGGCAGCATCGGACCGTCGCCCACTGTGCCTTCGGCTTACTGCCAGACGCAAGCTGGCGCGGGCAACTATACCACGCTGACCAACGCTTATGGCGTTGCAACCTGCAACGTGGCGTTCGGCCCGGTGGCGGGCACGGGAACATATAAGATCATCACTGGAGGATCCGTGCCGCAGACGGCGGGGAACCCGCCCGATACCAACTTCGAAAGCGGCGCGCTGAATCTCAGCGTGACCGCGCCGTCGGTGGGCGCCGTTAAGGTGAAAAGCGGCAACAACCAACCCACTGCTCTCGCAGGCGCGCAGCTCCAGGCGTTGGTGGCCGAAGTGGTCGATACTAACGGGAATCCGCTACAGGGCCAGGCTGTCAGGTGGGCCGCCACGCCGGTCAACGCCATCCAGCTCAACAACGAAACGACGAGCTCCGATTCCAACGGATTGGTCACGGTCGAGAACCCGGTGTTGAGCGCATCGGCGTCCGGCACCATCACCGTCACGGCTACTTCCACCTCCAACGCGAGCGCGGTAGCCACGTTCACTCTCACCGCACAGCAACCGGTGACGGTGGGCAGTCTCACTATTCCGAACGGAACCCCCCAGTCCCAGACCGCGGTGGAAGGTCTGGCATTCACCGATCAACTGGCGGTGATGGTAACCGGCACCAACGGGCAGCCGATGAGCGGCGTCACGGTTTCGTTCGTGTCGGCGGGCGTCTCGATCACGCTCTCGGCGACTTCGACCACCACCAACTCGAACGGCGTGGCGCTGGTGACGGCGACGGCGGGGCTTACGCCGGGCACGGCCACGGTGACCGCGTCCATCGGCACCTTCAGCCAGGCTTTCACGTTGAACGTGCTGCCGCCGGGGCCGAACCTCACGGCTGCCAGTTTCCTGAACGGAGCCGATGGCCAGGTCGGTTCGCTTTCGCCGTGCAGCATCGCGGCGATTGCCGGTTCGGGAGTGGCCCCGGGCGGCGCCGGCCTGCCGCCGGTGATGGGACCGTTGCAGTATGAAGTGGCGACCGACACGGTGAGCTTCGGTACCGGCTCGGCGGCGATTCCGGCGCCCATCTTCTCGGTCTCGAATATCCCCGGCCAGCAGCAGATCCTGATCCTGGTGCCCTGCGAAGTGACACCCGGCACGGTCCCGGTGACGGTGACTGTGAACGGCGGCCAACAGACCCTCAACATCAAGGTGCAGCCTGCCAGCCCGGGCATTTTCCAGACGACCATGTCCGATGGCGTGGTGCGCGCGGTGATCGAGCGGCCGGACGGCACCTTTGCGAGTCCCTCCAACCCGGCCCGGCGCGGGGAACTTGTCACTGCTTTCGTTACCGGCCTGGGTTCGGTGAGCCCGCAGATCGCGACCAACTCGCTCCCCATTTGGAACACGCCATCGTTTGTGAACGGCCAGGTGATTGTCGGCGTCAACAACGAGGGCGCGCCGGTGACGACCGCGCAACTGTCGCCCGACATCATCGGCGTATATTATGTTGAGTTCCAGATTCCCGACGATGCGCCGCAGAACAATAACGTGGTGTTCTCGGTTGGCGTGGTACCGGTGGGTTCGACTCAGACGTATTACAGCGCCCCCGGTGAAAGTAAGATTCCCATCCAGTAACCCTTCCTGCTTTCGGGGCCGGGATCCGACTCCCGGCCCCAAGCTTCTTCCCGGTCGTTTCTATTTCGTCTTTTATTCGCCATCAAATCTATATGTAGTGTATCGCGCAACCTGTGTAGATTCGGTGGTATTACAGTAACTCCCTAATAATAAAACACTTCCCGCAGAAAGCACTTGCAAAGGCCTTAGTCTCGTGGCACTATAGCTTGTGTTGGATAGTTTGTGGGCAAAAAGTGGGTGACGGATTTCAAGAGCTGCTGATGGTGGAACCCCCGCGCGGGATGTACCCCAGTCGGTTGGACGACAAAGGCCGGGCGAAGATGCCCGCCGCGTTCCAGCAGTTCTTTGCCGCGCTGCGTGAGAAAAAGCTCTTTGTAACCAGCCTGGACCGTCGCATAGCTCAAATATACCCGATGGCGGTCTGGCGGCAAAACGAAAAGTTCTTTGCCGATTACCGGGAAGACCCGAAGGTGGCGCGGAAGGTGGCGTTCAACGCGGCGGACCTGGGCGCGGAAGCGGAGATGGACGCGCAGGGGCGGATTCTGTTTTCGCCGGAGCTGCGGCGCGCGTTGGACATCGAAAACGCGCCCGTGCATCTATTCGCATATCGCGGCCGGATCGAGGTACTGAGCGAGAAGGAGTACGAAGAACGCAAGCGGGAGGCCTCCGCGACGGCGCCCGAAGACGTGGCGAAGCTGGAGGCGGCGGGGCTGGTCTGATGGTGTATGCATTTTCCCGTGATGGCCGCCGAGTCGATCGAGTTGCTGGCGGTGCGGCCGGACGGGACCTACCTGGACGCGACCGCCGGGCTGGGCGGGCATACGGCGCTGATTGCGGCGCGGCTGGAAAGCGGGTTTGTGATCGCCAACGATCGCGATGCGCAATCGCTGGAGATGGCGCGGCAAAACACTCTGGCGTTGGCGGAGCGCATCCGGTTTCGCCACGCCACGTTCGGCATGCTGGCCGAAACGGTGCACCGCGAAGGTTTCGAGAAAGTGGACGGCCTGCTGGCCGATTTGGGCGCGAGCCGTTATCAGTTGACCGCGCCCGAGAGGGGTTTTTCGTTCTTGTCGGATGGGCCGCTGGACATGCGCATGGACCCGACCCAGGGCATGACGGCGGCCGATCTGGTCAATCACAACGCCGAGAAGGCACTCGCCGATTTGATCTTTCAGCTCGGCGAAGAAAGGAGGGCGCGGAAGGTAGCCAGAGCAATCGTCCGCGCACGGCCCATACGGAGCACACTGCATCTGGCCGATGTGGTGGAGCGGGCCGTGCACCGGACGGGCCGTCTGCATCCGGCCACGAAGACATTCATGGCCCTGCGGATGGCGGTGAACGACGAGCCTGGGGAGTTGGACCGGCTGCTGGAGACGGGGCCGGAGATTTTGGCGGAAGGCGGACGGATGGTCGTGATCAGCTTCATGAGCATCGACGACCGCAAGGTGAAAGTGCGATTCCGGGAACTGGCGCGGCAAGGGCGTGCCAAGCTCCTAACCAAACATCCGCTGGTGCCGGGCGACCGGGAGACGGCGGAGAACGCGGCCTCGCGCAGCGCCAAGCTGCGCGCCATCGAAATCATCGAGGAAGGGAACTAGAACACCATGGCGACCATGCCAGCATTCTTGGGTAAGACGGTGAACGTGGGCGCAAGCGCATCGAGCGCAGCGCCGCCGGTCGCGCGTCTGGCGAAGAACTCCGACCGCCTGCGGCCCTTGCCGCTGGATGACGTGCTCTTTTTCTCGAAGAGGATCGACAACTCGCGCCTGGTCCGGGCCGCGGATCCGCGCGCGCGCGGCGCGTGCTGGAGCGCGGTGGGCGCGGCCAGCGTGCTGCTGGTGCTGCTCACCGGCACGCTGGTTCCGAGTCTGGCCGGGCGTCTGGAAGGATACAAGCTGGAGGCGCTGAAGGGCGAGGAGCGGCGGCTGCTCGACGAGCGCCGCACACTGGAGTTGCAGGAAGCCGAGCTGTTGAGCCCGGACCGTCTTCAGCAGATGGCCGAGAAGCAGAACCTGGTGGCGCCGCGGGCGGGCCAGGTGGTGCATCTGGACGGCAACAAACCGGACAGTGCTTTTGCGCTTGTGAAGTAGCGGGAACGGGGGGCGTGATTGGATCGCGCAGCGCGGCATGCTGGAGCGTCGTCTGAAATGGCTCGCGGGACTTATCCTGATCTGGGGCGGGGTCATTCTCTACAAACTGGTTTCCCTCCAGGTGGTGCACCACCGGCACTATGCCGGGCTGGCGCGGGCGCGCCAGGAGCAGATCGTCAAAATTCTGGCCCCCCGGGGCACCATTCTTGACCGCACGGGCGCGCCGCTGGCGATGAGCGTGCCCACCCAGTTAATCTTCGTCAATCCTCAAAAAGTGCCCGATCTGGGTGTGGCGGCCGACATCTTCTCCATGGTTCTGCGAATGGACCGCGCGGACCTGTGCGCGCGCCTCGAGGCAGCGCGCGAGGACGGGCGTGGCTACTTCGTGGTGAAGAAAAAAGCGGCCTGGGAAGAGACCGAACGCCTGCGCGGCATGGGGTTCGATTGGATCCAGATCGACACCGGCAGCGAACGCCATTACCCCAACGGACCACTGGCGGCACATATCCTGGGCGGCGTGGACTTCGCGGAAAAGGGCAACGCCGGAATCGAAAAAGTGCTGGAAGAGGATCTGGAGGGCGTGCCGGGCCAGGAGCGGGTGTTGAGCGACGTCAACCGGCGGGGCATCGAGGCGCTGCTGGAATCGGAGCCGAAGCCAGGCGCGGTGCTCACGCTGACCATCGACGAACGGGTGCAGTTCGTGGCGGAGCGCGAACTTGCGGCGCAGGCGGAGGCGAAGGGCGCGCACAGCGGGAGCGTGGTGGTGATGAACCCGCAAAATGGCGAGATCCTGGCGCTGGCCAGCTATCCCGCTTACGATCCCAACCGGCCTCCGGACGAGACGGAAAACCCGGAAGCCCGGTTGAATCACGCCAGCTCGGTTCCCTTCGAGCCCGGATCCGTGTTCAAGGTGGTCACCCTGGCGGCGGCTCTCGAGACCACCCAGTTGCGGCCTGACAGCATGATCGATTGCGGGCGCGGTTCGATCACTCTGTTCGGGCGGACCGTTCACGAGGCGCACGGCGGATACGGCGTCCTCTCGATGGCGGATGTGCTGAAGCACTCGAGCAACGTGGGCGCCATTCGCATCGGCATGACGGTGGGCGAGGCGCACATGCACGAATACGTGCGCCGTTTCGGGTTCGCCGAAAAAACCGGGATACCGCTGCCGGCGGAATCGCGCGGCCGGCTGCGCAGTTTAGAGCGGTGGAGCAAGGCCTCGCTGCCTTCCATCTCGATCGGGCAGGAAGTTTCGGTCACCGCGCTGCAACTGGCGCAGGCGGCCTCCATCGTGGCCAATGGCGGCCTCCTGGTGAGGCCGCGCCTGGTGCTCAAGAAAGGCGGCCAGGCCGTTCCGGCGCCGGCGCCGGTGCGGGCGATCAAACCCGAGACGGCGATGACGATGCGCCAGATGATGGAGGGCGTGGTGCTGCCGGGAGGAACCGGATACCCGGAGGCGCGGCTGGACGGATACTCGGTGGCGGGAAAGACCGGGTCCGCACAAATCTTCGATGTCGCCCACAAGCAGTATACGCACTACTACAACGGCTCGTTCATCGGGTTCGCGCCGCTCAACAATCCATCCATCGTGGTGGTGGTGACGCTCAACGGGACGCACGGCAACCTCGGATTCGGCGGCCGGGCCGCGGCCCCGGTGTTTCATGCCGTGGCGAGCGAAGCGTTGCGCGTGCTGGATGTTCCCAAGGACCTGCCGGAGAAGCCGGCGCCGCCGGAAGCCGCCGGCAACGACGCGAACAAGGACGATCTGGCGATCGCCGACCTGGGATCGCACGAACCGAATATCCTGGAAGAGGGGGAAGAGGATGCACCGGCGGCGCCGGCAACCGCTCTGATCGGGCCGACCGTTCCGGACTTCAAAGGCAAGACCATGCGCGCGGTGCTGGCGGAAGCGGCCGAAAGAGGATTGCCGGTGATTCCGGACGGCAGCGGAGTGGCGCGCTTGCAGCGCCCGCCGGCCGGGAGCGTACTGCGGCAGGGAGAACGGATTCGGGTGCGGTTTTCGCAATGAGATTGGGCGCGCTACTCTCGGGAATACGGCTGCGCCGGCCGGCTCCGCCGGGGCTGGCGAGCGCCGATGTGGCCGGCCTCGAGTATGATTCGCGCCGCGTGCGGGAGGGTTATCTCTTTTTTGCTTTTCCGGGCAGCCGGGCCGATGGCCGCGATTTCGCGCGAGCTGCGCTCGAGCGCGGCGCGGTAGCGGTGGCGAGCGAATCGGCGGCGCCGGCGGGGATGGAAGCGCGCTGGATCGAGGTGGATCACGGGCGGCAGGCGCTGGCGCGCGCGGCCCGGCTGTTCTATGGCAAGCCGGACGAGCAGGTGGCTCTGACCGGCATTACCGGAACCAATGGGAAAACCACCACCGGATTTCTGATCGATTCGGTGCTGCGCGCGGCGGGTTTGACAACCGCCCTGGTGGGCACCATTGAGTATCGCCTCGCCGGGCGCGTGCTGCCGGCCGTGAATACCACGCCGGAATCGCTGGACCTGATTCGGCTGCTGGCCGAACTGCGAGCCGAAGGCGGCACGCACGCGACCATGGAGGTTTCCTCCCACGCGCTCGACTTGGGGCGCGTGTACGGGTTGCGGTTCCATACCGCCGTGTTCACCAATCTGACCCGCGACCACCTGGATTTTCACGTCACCATGGAGGCTTACTTCGCCGCCAAGCAGAAATTGTTCGCGGGCGAGGGCGGCGAGCCACCGGCTTTCGCCGTGCTGAACCGCGACGACAGCTACGCGCGCAGCCTCGAAGCCGCGCCCGAGACGCGGGTCTTCTGGTACGGGATCGGCCCGGACGCCGACCTGCGCGCGCTGCACATCGTCTCCGGAAGCCAGCGGCTGCGCTTCGACGTCCAGTATGCGAAGCAGCGTTTCGCGGTGGAATCGCCGCTGATCGGCAAGATCAACGTGTATAACATTCTGGCGGCCTGCGCAGCGGGACTCTCCTACGGCCTGGCGCCGGACGTGATCGCGCGCGGCATTGCCAGTTTGCAGGCCGTGCCGGGGCGCTTCGAGCGAGTGGATGAGGGGCAGCCGTTCGTGGTGGTGGTGGATTATGCCCACACGCCGGATGCGTTGCAGAACGTGATTGCGGTGGCGCGCGGTTTGAATCCCAAGCGGGTGATCACGCTGTTCGGATGCGGCGGCGACCGCGACCGCACCAAGCGGCCGCTGATGGGGCAGGCGGCGGCGGAGCTGAGCGATTTCGTGGTGCTGACCAGCGATAACCCGCGCTCGGAAGATCCGCTGGCGATCATGAACGACGCGCTGGTGGGAATTCGCCGCGTGGACAAGCCGCTGGTGGTGGAACCGGACCGGGCCACCGCCATTGCGCGCGCGCTCAATGAGGCGCGCGAAGGAGACCTGGTGATTCTGGCCGGCAAGGGTCACGAGACGTACCAGGTTTTGCAAGACAAGACCATTCCGTTCGACGACCGGACGGTGGCCCGCGAAGTGCTCCGAGGTTATGGGTATCATCCGCCGGATTGAACCATGACCTTGGATTTACAGGAGGTTGCGCGCGCCATGGCGGCTGCGGGCGAGGCGGCGGCGCGGCCGGTGGCGGGCTGGAGCGTGGACACCCGGACACAGCAGCCGGGCGATGTGTATTTTGCGCTACGCGGCGCGAATCGCGACGGCCACGATTTTGTGCCGCTGGCGCTCGAGCAGGGCGCCGCGGCAGTTGTAGTGGAAACGGCGCGTGGCGCGGGCGCGGACGGTAAAACGCTGCGCGTGGCGGACACGCTGGTGGCACTCGAGGAGCTGGGAGCTTGGGCGCGGCGGAAGTGGGGCGGAACGGTGATCGGGGTGACGGGCAGCGCGGGCAAGACCACCACCAAGGACGCGATTGCGCACCTGCTCGAAGTGCACGGCCCGGTGGGGCGCACGGTGGGGAATTTGAATAACCACATCGGCGTACCGCTTTCGATTCTGCGGCTGCCGGACACGGCGCGGACGGCGGTGCTCGAAATGGGAATGAATCACGCCGGGGAGATTCGCGCGCTCGCCCGGATGGCGCGGCCCGAAATCGGCGTGGTGACCAACGTCGGTTATGCGCACGTGGAGTTCTTCGATTCGATGGAAGGCATCGCGGCGGCCAAGCGGGAACTCGTCGAGTGCCTCCCGCGGGACGGCGTCGCGGTGCTGAATGCCGACGACGCGCTGGTGCGCGGTTTTCGCGGCGCGCACCCGGGGCGAACGGTGACTTTCGGGCTTTCGGAAGATGCGGACGTGCGGGCGGAAGGCGTGTCGGCGAGCGGCGCCGGAACGCGGTTTCGCGCGCTGGGCGTCGACTTCGAGACCGGCCTCACGGGCGCGCACGCGGTGATGAACCTGCTGGCGGCGCTGGCTGTGGCGCGGGTGCTGGAGATTCCGCCGGAGTCGCTGCGCGAGGCGGTGGCGAGCTTCACGGTCGATTCGATGCGCGGCGCCCGCTCCGTCCACAACGGCATCGTGGTGTGGAACGACTGCTACAACTCGAACCCGGAAGCGGCGCAACGGATGATCGACGTGCTCGGCCAGACCCGCGCGGCGCGTCGCTTTGCGGTGCTGGGCGAGATGCTGGAGCTGGGGCACGCGGCTGCGGCGCTGCACCGCCAGGTGGGCGTTTACGCGGCGCGGCACGGAGTGGACGTTCTGATCGGCGTACGCGGCCAGGCGCGGCTGATGGTGGAAGCGGCGCTTGCGGAGGGACTTGAGTCGGCGCAGTTTTTCGCGGACCCCGTTGAAGCCGGAGAATTCGTCCGCGGGTTGGCGCGCGCGGGGGACGCCGTGCTGTTCAAAGGCTCGCGCGGCGTGCGCATGGAACGGGCGCTAGAGAGGTTTCAAGCGGAGGACAGGCCGAGTTCCTGAGCTCCGCGGGACCGCCCCAGACTGAACAATGCTTTACTACCTGCTCTACGAACAGCTCTTCCGGCACGCCAGCGCCTTTCGTGTCTTCCGTTACACGACTTTTCGGACCGCGTTTGCGAGCATGACGGCGCTGTTCCTATGCATCGCGCTGGGGCCGTGGTTGATCGCGAAACTGCGGCAGTTTCAAATCGGGCAGTTCATTCGCGAGGAGGGCCCGAAATCGCATCAGAAAAAGGCCGGGACGCCGACCATGGGCGGCGTGCTCATCATCATTTCGATCGTCATCCCTACCCTGCTGTGGGCGGACCTGCGCAACATTTACGTGTGGGTGGCGATGGCGGCGCTGATGGGCTACGGGTGGATCGGATTCCTGGACGATTACGCCAAGGTCACCAACCGGCGCAACCTGGGATTGTCGGCCAGGCGGAAACTGTTCTACCAGTTTGTGTTGGGCTTCGGCTTTGCCGCCACGCTGCTGGTGCTGCGCGCGCACGGGCAGTTTTCCACCGCGTTGAACGTTCCGTTCATCAAGACCTATCAGCCCTCGCTGCTGATCGGCGGCCTGCTCGCGAACCATTGGACGTACCTGCTCGGCGTGCTGCCGTTCGTTGTGTTTGTGGCGCTGGTGGTGGTGTTTTCGTCGAACGCGGTGAACCTGACGGACGGATTGGACGGCCTGGCGATCGGGCTGATGGTGATTTCAGCGGGCGCGTTGACCATGCTGACCTATGCCGGCGGGCATGCGCAACTGGCCCAGTATTTGCAATTGGCGCGCAATCCGCACTCTTCGGAGCTGACCGTGTTTTGCGGCTCGATGACCGGCGCCAGCCTGGGGTTCCTGTGGTACAACGCGCACCCGGCGGAAATCTTCATGGGCGACGTCGGATCGCTGGCACTGGGCGGCAGCATGGCGGTGGTCGCGGTGCTGATCAAACAGGAAGTGCTGCTGGTCTTTATCGGCGGCATTTTCATTCTGGAGGCGGTTTCGGTCATTCTCCAGGTGGGCAGCTACAAGCTGCGCCACGGCAAGCGTATTTTCAAAATGGCCCCGCTGCATCATCATTTCGAGCAAGTAGGTTGGACGGAATCGAAGATCATCGCGCGCTTCTGGATCGCCGGCCTGGTGCTGGCGCTGTTCGCGCTGACCACGCTGAAACTAAGATGACCACGCATTGGGCCGGCGCCAGAGTGCTGGTGGTCGGCATGAAGAAATCGGGGCTGGCGTCGGCCGAACTGTTGGCGGGCTTGCGCGCGCGCGTAAGGGCCACCGACCTGAAGCCGCTGGGCGAACTGGGCGGCGCGGCCGGGGTGCTGGCGCGCCTCGGTATTCCGTTCGAATTGCAGACGCCGGAAGTGTTTTCGGAGTGCGATGCGGTGGTGATCTCGCCCGACGTGCCGGCCGATCTGGCGCCGCTCGAAGCTGCGCGTGCGCGCGGCGTGAACGTGATCGGCGAGGTCGAGCTGGCGGCGCCATTCCTGAAAGGCCGCACCATCGGCGTCACCGGCTCCAACGGTAAGACCACCACCACCAGCCTGATCGGCCACATCCTGCGCGCGGCGGGCCTCGCGACGCAAGTCGGCGGCAATATCGGAACGCCGGTGACGGCGATGATTGCGACGTCGCGCGACGACGGCTGGAACGTGCTGGAGCTTTCCAGTTTTCAACTCGAGACCATCCGCGATTTCCACGCGCATATTGGGCTGGCCTTGAACGTCACTCAGAATCATCTCGACCGGCATCACACCTTCGAGAACTACGCGGCGGCCAAGGCGCGCCTTTTTCGCAACATGACCGCCGGCGACTTCGCCATTCTGAACGCGGACGATCCGGTTACGGCGGTCTACGCCAACCAGACGGCGGCGACGGTGGAATGGTTCAGCGGCACGCGTAAAGTGGAGCGTGGCGCGCACTTGTGCGGCGAGAAGCTGGTGCTCGATGGGAAGCTCCTGATGGAAGCCGGCGAAATCCCGCTGCGCGGGCGGCACAATGTGGAGAACGTGCTCGCCGGCTCGATCGCCGCCGCGCGTGCGGGCGTCGAGAGCAGCGCGATTGCCGCCGCGGTGCGTACGTTTCAGGCCGTCGAACACCGCCTCGAGTTTGTGCGCAAAGTTGGCGGCATCGATTTCTATAACGACTCGAAAGCCACCAGCGTGGATGCCACGCTCAAGGCCCTGGACGCATTTCCCGGTGGCCTGTGGGTAATTCTGGGCGGCAAGGACAAGGGGCTCGATTTTTCCGCGCTGCGCGAGCCGCTCGCGAAGAAGGCGCACGCGGCGCTGCTGATCGGCGCGGCGGCGCCCAAGCTCGTCCGGCACTTGAGCGGCGCGCTGCCGCTGGTCGAGTCGGGTACGCTGGACGCGGCCATTCAATACGGCTACCGGAACGGCCGCGCGGGCGACACGGTGCTGCTGGCGCCGGCCTGCGCCAGTTTCGACCAATTCCGCAGCTTCGAGCACCGCGGGGAAGTGTTCAAACAAATCGTGAACCAACTCGATCGAGAGATCTGACATGCAGACATTCAAAACCGACTGGATCCTCTTCGGGGCCGTGCTGGCGCTGGTGCTGTTCGGCCTGCTGATCGTCTACAGCGCCTCCTCGATCATGGCCCGGCTCGACGCGCGCTACAACTCGAGCTGGTATTTCGCCATCCGCCAGGCCGGTTACGCGGTGGTCGCGGTGGTGGTGATGATGGCGCTCAAGCGCACTCATTACCGCAAATTCCAGAGTCCGGCCGTGGCCTTCAGCGCCATCGGCGTGGCCCTGATGCTGCTGTTCGCGGTTTACTTCGTGGATGCGGCGCACCACCGCTGGCTGCGGCTGGGGGGGCCGGTGGGAGTGCAGCCGTCGGAGCTGGCCAAGCCGGCGCTGGTGATCTTCCTCGCGTTCTTCGTCACCTGGCGCGCGCGCGCCATCAATAACGCGCGGCACACGCTGGTGCCGGCGGCGCTGGCGGTGGGGTTTCTGATTTTCGCGGTGGTGGTGCCGGACCTCGGAACAGCCGTGGTGCTGGGCGTGGCCGCCATGGTGGTGTTTTTCGTGGCCGGACTGCAATTGCGGTATTGCGGTATTGTGGCGGCGGTGGCGTTGCTGGGGCTGGTGGTTTCGATTTTCGCGGAGCCTTACCGGCTGGGACGCGTGATCCGCTTCTGCGATCCCACCTTCCAGTACATATCCCGCATCGATCCGCACGGCTGGCTGAAGGCGCGCAGCGAGCGCACGCTGCGCACGCGCGATACGAACTACCAGTTGGAGCAGTCGCAGATCGCCGTGGGCGCTGGCGGCGTGGGTGGCGTGGGATTGATGAACGGCCGGCAGAAGCTGCTGTATTTACCGGAGGCGCACACCGATTTCATTTACGCCGTGGCGGGCGAGGAGATGGGCCTCATCGGGGCGGCGGGCTTGCTGGCCGGGTTCCTGGTGATCTTGTGGCGCGGCCTGCGGACCGCGCGGCGCATACCCGACGATTTCGGCCGCTACCTGGCGCTGGGAGTGACGGTGGTGATCGTGGTGCAGGGCTTCATCAACATGAGCGTGGTGCTGGGCATCATGCCGACCAAGGGAATTCCGCTGCCCATGATCAGCTACGGCGGCAGCTCGCTGGTCAGCACGCTGGCGCTGCTGGGGATTTTGATGAATGTGAGCGAGCATGCCGGATAAGCCGTCTGCGCGCGCCCCGTTTCTGATGGCTGGCGGAGGGACGGGCGGGCACGTGATCCCGGCGCTGGCGGTGGCGCGGGAGTTGCGGCGGCGGGGTCATGAAGTGTTTTTTGTGGGCACCGAGCGCGGCCTGGAGGCCAGACTGGTTCCGGCCGAAGGGTTCGAGTTGAGAACCATCGAAATCGGCGGGCTGAATCGCGTGAGCGCGCGCCAGAAGCTGGCGACCCTGGCGCGTTTGCCATTCGTCACGCTGGGCTCGATGAACTACCGCGCGTCGGCGGTTTTCAGCATGGGCGGTTACGTGGCTGGGCCGCCGGTCATGGCCGCGCTGGTAAAACGCGTCCCCGTGGTGGTGATGGAGCCGAACGCGATTCCCGGCTTCACCAATCGCGCCATCGGGCGGCTGGCGGCGCGCGCGCTGATCGCATTCGCGGAAACCGCGCGGTACTTCGCGCGCGGCGAACTGACCGGGTTGCCGGTGCGGGAGGAGTTCTTCGCGATCCCGCCGAAGCCGCGTGGCGATCGGCTCGACCTTCTGATCACGGGTGGCAGCCAGGGATCGCGCACGCTCAACCGGGCCGGCCGCCAAAGCTGGCCGCTGTTCCGCGCGGCGGGGTTCCCGATCCGCATCGTACACCAATGCGGCGCGAGCGAGGTGGAAGAGATGCGGCAGGCGTTCGCGGCCTCCGGTTTGGACGGAGAGGTGACGCCGTTCATCGCCGACATGCCGGCGGCGTTCGCCGCGGCCGACCTGGTGGTGTGCCGTTCCGGCGCGGGCGCCGTTTCGGAACTGGCCGCGGCGGGCAAGCCTTCCATTCTGGTTCCCTTCCCGTTCGCCGCCAACGACCACCAGACGCGCAACGCGGAGGCCATCGAGCGGGGCGGGGCGGCGCGGCTGGTCCGCGACGCGGAGATGAACGGAGAACGCCTGTACACGCTGGTGCGCGAGTTGGCTTCCGATGAGGGCGCCCTCGAGCGCATGGGCGCCGCGGCGCGCCAGTTCGCGCGGCCCGGCGCGGCGCAGCGGGCGGCCGAAATCCTGGAGGAGGTGGCGGGGTGGTAGCGGTAGGGCATGCTTTAGCTTGCCGTCTCACAAGTTCGTCAAGTAATTCCGGGGCCTTGTATCAGGGCACGGCTTCAGCCGTGCCGGAATCGCATCCAATAAAAATGGCCTTTAGGTACTGTAAGAGAGCGATAAGCCCATGAATGATTTGTCGACGAACTTCAGAGACGGGACTTTAGCTTGCCAGGCTGTATGTTTTCGATTGACACGGGCTGCGCTAACCGAAACAATATACTAAGGAAATGTTTTTTCGTCCACAACACTTTCACTTCACCGGAATCGGCGGCATCGGCATGAGCGGCATCGCCGAGGTGCTGCTGAACCTGGGGTATGAGATCAGCGGCTCGGACCTGCGGCTCTCGGCCACCACCGAGCGGCTCGCGGGCCTGGGGGCGCGGATCTACGAAGGCCATGCCGCGTCCAACCTGGCCGGGGCGCGCGCGCTGGTGGTGAGCTCGGCGGTGGACGAACAGAATCCCGAGGTGGTTGAGGCGCGGCGGCTGCAAATTCCGGTCATCCCGCGCGGCGAGCTGCTGGCGGAGTTGATGCGCCTGAAGTATGGCATCGCGGTGGCGGGCAGCCATGGCAAGACTACCACCACTTCCATGGCGGCGACGATTCTGAGTTGCGCCGGTCTCGACCCAACCGTCGTGGTGGGCGGGAAGGTCGGCACCATGGGCGGCGCCAACGCCCGAGTGGGACGCAGCGATTTCCTGGTGGCGGAATCGGACGAAAGCGATGGCTCGTTCGTCAAGCTGGCGCCGATTGTAGCGGTGGTCACCAATATCGATCGCGAGCACCTGGACCACTATCCGTCGCTCGAGGCGATTCAGGCGGCGTTCATCGAGTTCGTCAACAAGGTGCCGTTCTACGGCGCCGCGATCGTCTGCCTGGACGACGCCAACGTGCAGGGCATCCTGCCCGCCATCCGGCGGCGCACGATTACCTACGGCACCACCGCGCAGGCCGATATGGAGGCCGGCGAGATTGCCTGCGGTTCTTTTTCGAGCGATTTCCGGCTGCGCGCGCGCGGGCACGATCTGGGCCGGTTCCACCTGCGCATCCCAGGCCGCCACAACGTGCTGAACGCCACCGCGGCGGTGACCGTCGCGCTGGAGCTCGAAGTGAAGCCGGATGCAATTCGCGAAGCCCTGGCCACGTTCAGCGGCGTGGACCGCCGTTTTCAGGTGCGCGGCAAGGAGCGCGGCATCACCGTGGTGGACGATTACGGCCACCATCCCACCGAGATTCGGGCGACCCTCGATGGGGCGCGGCTGTGCGGCTTCGAACGTATCCATGTTCTGTTCCAGCCGCACCGTTTCTCGCGGACGTTTCACCTAATGGACGAATTCGGGCGTGCGTTTCATCAGGCCGACAGCGTGTTCGTGCTGGACATTTACGCGGCATCGGAGAAGCCCATCGAAGGAGTGACGGCGGAAGCGCTGGTGGAGCGGATCCGGCAGTTCGGCCACCGCTCGGTGGAGTACGCGGGAACCATGGCGCGCGGCGTCGATCGCCTGCTGGCGGTGGCGCGCGCCGGCGACCTGGTGCTCACGCTCGGCGCAGGCAACGTGTGGCAGGCGGGCGAACAGGTTTTGGAGCGGTTGCGCGCGGAGGCTCCCAATGCCGCGTGAAGACAAAAAGAGCGGCGGCGTTCGCTGGCGGCTGTGGTTGGGCCTGGCGGCGTTGTCGGTGGCGTGCGCATCCACCGCGCTGGCGGCCATCAAGCTGCGCGACTTCCTGTCCACCGACCCGCGGTTCGCGCTGTCGCGCGATCGCGCGGATGCGCTGGCGATTGCAGGGCTGCACTACGCATCGCAATCGAAAGTCCGGCACGTTTTCGACGCCGATTTCGGCCGCGGAATCCTGGCCGTGCCGCTGGCCGAGCGGCGCCGCCGTTTGCTGGCGATCGATTGGGTGGAAGATGCCTCGGTCTCGCGCGTCTGGCCGGACCGGCTGGTGGTCCGTATCCGCGAGCGGAATCCGGTGGCCTTCGTCTATTTGGGGAGTAGCGTGGTGTTGATCGACGCCGAAGGCGTGCTGCTGGAACAGCCGCCGCAGGCCTGGTTTACGTTTCCGGTGCTGAGCGGAATCCGCGAAGACTCCACCGAAGAGACGCGGCGCGAGCGGGTGCAGGCGCTGTTGCGCCTCGAAGACGACATGGGTTACCTGGCCAAGGACGTCTCCGAAGTGGATGCCTCCGATCCCCAGAATATGCGCGTGGTGGTGCAGGTGGATCGCCAGGCTGTTTCGTTGCTCCTGGGCGATACCAATTATGGCCGGCGCTATCAGAATTTTCTCGGCCACTTCCAGGAAATCGAGCAACGGTCGCCGCGGGCGAGAATCTTCGATCTCCGTCTGGACGATCGCATCACCGCCAAGGAATAAGAAAGCTAGCGCATCATGCCGGAAAAGCCGATCTACGCAGTGGGACTCGACGCGGGAAGCACGAAGACGCGCATGGTGGTTTGCGCGGTCGAGGACGAACTGCGTCTGCTCGGTTGCGCGGCGGTGGAGTCGCGGGGCTGGTCGAAGGGATCCATCGCCGATCAGCGGGCGGTGTGCGAATCGGTTCTGGCGGCGCTGGCGGAAGCGGAGTTGCGCGCGGGCGTTTCGGTGGAGTCAGCGGTGGTTGGGATGGGTGGCCCCAGCCTGCGCGGCGCGGCCGGGCGCGGCGTGCTGGAGCTGGGTTATCCGCGGGAAATTCAGCAGCGCGACGTGAACCGGGTGAAGGAACGCGCGGCGCGCGTGCAGTTGCAGGAAGACCGCATGGTGCTGCAATTGTTTCCGCAGGATTTCGTGGTGGACGATCATCCGGGCCACCGCGATCCGCGCAAGATGACGGCGGCACAGCTCGAGCTGAACGTTCATCTGTTGACGGCTTCGGTGCGGGAGCACGACGCGCTGGTGGGAGCGGTGAACCAGGCGCACCTGGTGGTGGACGAGACGATCTTCGAGGCGCAGGCGGCCTGGTACGCGGCCGTGAAACCCGAGGAGCGGAGCGCGGGCGTGGCTCTGCTCGACATCGGCGCCGAATCCACCTCCCTGGTGGTGTACCACAACGAAGCCATGTGCCTGGCTTCGACTGTGCGGGTTTCGGGCGGCCACTTCACCAGCGACTTGTCGAGCGGCCTGAAAGTCAGCCCGGCGGAGGCCGAGCAGGTGAAGATCGAGTACGGGCGGGCGAGCGCCACCGGTTCACCCGAGAACGTCCTGGTGGAATTACCGTCGCCGGAGGGTTGCCAGCCGCGGCAGGCGCCGAAGAGGCACGTGGACCTGATCCTGGAATCGCGCGCGCGCGACCTGTTTCAACTGGTGCGCGGCGAGCTGGCGCGGGTGAGCATGGAGGGATCGCTGCTAGGCGGCATATTCCTGGCCGGCGGCGGCGCCAAGTTGGCGGAGATCCTCGACGTGGCGGCGGACGAGTTGAAGTGCCGGTCGCGATTCGGAATCATCGAGGGAATCGCGGATTGGCCGAAGGCGATGAACGACGCGGAATGGTGTACCGCTGCCGGATTGGCGATGTACTCGGCAAAACTGAAGGCGCAAACCCAACGGCAGCGGGCGGCGGTGGGCTGGTTGAACAAGATTCTCTAGGGAGGCGAAACGAAATGGGGCTGATGGACTCGCGTATCGACGACTTTAAATACGAAATCGCGGAAGAAACTCGCCTGGCAACCCAGATCAAGGTGGTTGGCGTGGGCGGCGGCGGGTGCAACGCGGTGGCGCGCATGGTGCTGGAAGGCGTGGAGGGCGTCGACTTCTGTGTGATGAACACGGACGTGCAGGCGCTGGAAGCGGTCGAGGTTCCCCACAAGCTGCAACTGGGACCGAAGCTCACACGCGGGCTGGGCGCTGGCGCCAATCCGGAAGTCGGCCAGCAGGCCGCGCTCGAAAACACCGACCACATTCTGGAGGTGTTGGAGGGCGCCGACATGGTGTTCGTCACCGCGGGACTGGGCGGCGGAACCGGAACCGGCGCCGCGCCCGTGATCGCCAGCCTGGCCAAGGAAATGGGCGCGCTGACGGTGGCCGTGGTCACCAAACCATTCGGATTCGAAGGCCCGCGGCGTATGCGGCTGGCTGAAGAGGGGCTGCGCAGATTGGCCGCGGCAGTGGATACGGTGATCGCCATCCCCAACGACCGCCTGCTGGCGCTGGTTCCGCGCGGCACCAGTTTCTTCGAGGCGTTCAAAGTGGCGGACGACCTGCTGCGGCAGGCCGTGCAGGGCATCAGCGACATCATCACCACGCCGGGGCTGATTAACCGCGACTTCTCGGACATCAAGGCCACCATGCTGGGCATGGGCTACGCGATGATGGGCACGGCGGTGGGACGCGGCGAGAAGGCTGCCGTGGATGCGGCGCGCCATGCCATCAGTTGCCCGCTGCTCGAGGACTCGCGCATCGCCGGCTCCAAGGGCATTCTGATCAACATCACCGGCTCCAGCCGCCTGGGACTGCACGAAGTGAACGAGGCGTGCTCCATCATCCGCGAGGCGGCCGAATGCGAGGACGCGCAAATCAACTTCGGCGTGATCCTCAACGAGAGCCTGGCGGATGCAGTGAAAATCACCGTGATCGCCACCGGATTCCAGCCCGAGCAGAAAGCCGCAGTGGCGGAGCCGGCGGCGGTGGCGTCGGAGCGCAGGCCCGCCGGTGCGGTAACCAGAGTGCGGTCGCTGGGCGCGGACCCGGAGCCGATTCCGCCGCCGGCCGCGGTGCTGCCCGAGCCCTCGATCGCTATGTCGGCGCAGGTCCATGCACCGGCAGCGGCCGCCGAGGAAGAAGGATCGATGGAATTCGATCTGGAAGACCTCGACACGCCGGCATTCATGCGTCAGGGCCGGCTGCTGAATTGAAACTGGTTTCGTGTCGCTACCCCAACCGCTCCCTGACGGTCGCGGCTTCGTTACGCGTTCGGAGCCGCGACCGTCAGGGAGCGGTTGTCAGGGATTGAACTGGTTTGTTTCCTGACAGGCTCCGAAGCGTGCAGCCACGCCGCCGGTTATAATCTAGGTTCCCCATGAAAGCTCGCGTATTTGTTTCCTTGAAAAGCACGGTGCTCGACCCGCAGGGCCAGACGGTGCGCGCAGCGCTCCAAGGCCTTGGCTATCCGGCGATAGAGGCGGTGCGCCAGGGCAAGTTCTTCGATATCGCCATCGCCAGCGGAGTGACCCGCGAACAGGCGCAGAAGGATATCGAGACCATCGCTCACGACGTGCTCGCCAACCCGGTGATCGAAGAGTACCGCGTGGAATTGTTGGACTGAGCGCTGTGGCGCAGGCTGTCCAGCCTGCTGAGCCGAGAGTCGTCTCGGCTTTTCTTGCGCCGCCATCCAAGGGAACGGGACGCGTGCCCAGCCTATGCTATACTCGAATAGTTTCCCGTTCGCAAGGACCCTCGGAAATTCTATGCCTAAACTCAAGACCCATAAAGGTGCGGCCAAACGGTTCCATAAGACCGGCACGGGGCAAGTGATGCGCAGTCACGCCTTCGGCCGGCACATCCTGACCTCGAAGCCGCATAAGCGCAAGAAGAAGCTGCATCAGAGAGTGCTGGCCGATCCGACCAACCAGCCGGCTCTGAAGCGCATGCTCCCCTATTAAACGGGTGAGCGGCGAGCGCGGACGGTGCGCGTGGCACGTGCCCGTTCCGCCAAGTCCATTCCAAAGGAGATTGAAACGTGCCCAGAGTTAAACGTGGTACCCACCGCCGGGATGCCCGGAAAAAGACGCTCAAACAGGCGTCGGGTTATTTCCTCACAAAAAGCAAGCTGAATCGCGCCGCGCAAGAGGCGGTCGAACGCGGCCTGAAGTTCGCTTACGTCGGGCGCAAGAATAAGAAGCGCGAGTTCCGCGCGCTGTGGATTGTGCGCATCAACGCCGCCTGCCGGGAGGCCGGCATTTCCTACAGCCGGTTCCTCAACGGACTGAAGGCCGCCCGCCTGGAACTGAACCGCAAGGTGCTGGCGGATGTGGCGCTGCACGACGATTCGGCGTTCCAGCAACTGGTTTCGGTGGCCAAGTCCGCGCTCGAAGTCAAGGATTCCGCCCGCGCGGCGCTGGAAAAGAAATGACGGCCACCCACCCGCCGGATCCGCTCGCCAGCCTGGAGGATCGCATCCAGCAGGCGGTTCAACTAGTGGGCCGTTTGCGTCAGGAAAAAGATGCCGCGCTGGCCCAGGCGGCGGAAGCGCGGGCCGAAACCGGGCGGCTGGCCGACGAACTCGCGGCGCTTGAAGCCGAGCGCAAGCAGGTGCGTACCCGCATCGAAAAGCTGCTCGAGCAGATCGAGCAATTGAGCAACGGGTAGCGGATTCCGATTGCCGGAGCGAAGCATGGAAAGCTCTCCTCCCGAAAAACAGACGGTTCGGGTCACCATCCTCAACCGGCAGTACACGCTGCGCGCCGCGAGCGATCCCGCGGAAATCGAGCGCACGGCGGCCCAGTTGGACGACCTGATGCTGGCGCTAGCCGCCAAGGCGCCGGCGAATGCGGATTCCACGCACATCGCGGTGCTGGCATGCCTGCATCTGGCCGACAAGCTGACGGCTCTCGAGCGGGAAATGGACGCGCTGCGCCAGAACGTTGACCAAACGAGCGAAAAATGCCGCGGCATGATCGAGAAACTGATTGCCACGGCGGAAGCTGACGTATGATGGCACGCATTTTGCCGGGTCTGGTGGCCGCGCTGGCGATGTCGGCGGGGCCGGCGCTCGAGGATGAAATCGCGCAGTGGCGCGCCGCGCGGGCATCCGCGCTCCAGGCCGAGGGCGGCTGGCTTACCGTGGCCGGCCTCTTCTGGCTGCATGAGGGCGCGAACCCATTTGGGAAAGATCCCGCCAGCGAGATCGTGCTCCCCGATGGACCCGCCCAGGCCGGCGTTTTCGAACTGCGCGCCGGTAAGGTCGTGGTGACCATGCAGGGCGAAAGCGCACGCCGCGAATTGCAACCGGATTCCGCCGACGTCGTCAAAGTGGGCCGCCTCAGCTTGTTCCTCATCAAGCGCGGCGACCGGCTCGGCATCCGTCTCAAGGACCCCGAGAATCCGGCGCGCAAGGCCTTCCACGGTCTGGACTATTTCCCCGCCAGCGAGGCTTACCGCGTGACGGCGCGCTGGGTGGCCTCGCCGCGACAGATTCCCGTTCTCAACGTGCTGGGCCAAACCGAACCTTCCCAGTGTCCCGGCTACGCCGAGTTCCGCATTGGCGAGCAGGATCTGCGCCTTTACCCGATCCTCGAAGAGCCGGATGCCCAGGAGCTGTTTTACATCTTTCGCGATCAGACCAGCGGCCGGGAAACCTACCCAGCCGGCCGCTTCCTCTACTCAGCCCTGCCCAAGGACGGCCGCGTGGTGCTCGATTTCAACAAGGCCTACAATCCGCCCTGCGCTTTCACGCCCTACGCCACCTGCCCGCTGCCGCCGTCCGAAAATCGCCTGCCCGTGCGCATTGAGGCTGGCGAAAAGAAATATCATTAAACTCGATTCACATTGCCCACTCCGCCATAACCAAACGCTGCGGCGGGTGTTAATGTGAAACAGGAGGAAAACATGCGAAACACCAAACTACCGATCATTCTTGCTGTCGCGGCGGCTCTCGCCTTTTCCACATTGGCGTTTGCGGGACGCCATCCGCGCTATCTGCACGCGCGGACCGATCTCCGCACCGCGCTTCTTCTGCTGCGCGTCCATGATGAGCCCAACGTCATGCGGCACGTGCACCAGGCCGATTGGGAAATCGACCAGGCGGTGAGAGAAATCGACCACGCGGCGGTGATCGACCACAAGGACCTCATAGACAATCCGCCCATCGATCGCAACCTGGACCGTCCCGGCAGATTCCGCAAGAGCTTGGAATTGCTAAGAGCTGCCCGCGCCGATATCGGCCAAGAGGAAGACAACCCGCGCGCCATCGGCTGGCGTGACGCCGCCTACCGCCATATCGACGCTGCGATTGACCAGATCAAACACGCGGCGCGCGATCTGCACTTCGACCACTGGGAAGGCTACTAGCCGCGCGCTCTATCCATCCCTGGTTGCACTAACAAAGAGGCTCCTGGCGGACGAACAGCGCCGCCACGAGCCTCTTGCCGTCTGCGACCGCGCGCGTCCAGGTGTCTTTGCACGTATAGCCGCGCGCTGCGAAGGCCGCGATCAGGTCCTGACGAGGCACCAGAGTGGCGTGCGCGATCTCGGCGGCCTTGGCGAGCGACGGTGGAATTCGCCGGCCGGGTGTGATCGCCGACGTCATGCCCTCCGGGTTCTCTTGAATGACGACGCCGCAGGCGGCGGGGCAGAGTCCTGCAATCGCCTCGACGCCGCGGCGCCAGTCGATGTGCTCCAACAGAAGCGTGGCCAGCAGCAGATCCGCGCCGGGTTCGATCGCCGTCTGCTCGATATCGTCTTCGAACACGGTAGCCAGAATACCGTGCTTCGCCAACCGTTGCGCCAACTGTGCAAGAAATGTAGGGTTCAGGTCAGTGAATGTCAGGCGGAACGGCCGGAAGATGCCGGGGTCCGCGAAATCGAGCGCCTGCCCGGTGCCGGCGCCGGCGATTACTACTCGGCCGCCCGCCGGCGGATCGGCGGCGCGGAGAATCTGACAAGTGAGGCTGGCGCCCGCTTGAGCTTGGCCGATTCCAGCCATGTGCTCGTCATAATCCTCGCCCGTGACGATTTGCGTCCAGGCGCGGCGGAGACCGGGATCCATCTTTCGTATTCTAACGGAAATCTGAATAGAGGACCGCGATATCCTAATCGGACAGACCTGTGCCGTTCGCAAGTTGTTGCAGGGAAATGGTGGCGGCGGGGCGACTCGAACGCCCGACCTACGGATTATGAGACCGTCGCTCTAGCCAGCTGAGCTACACCGCCATCAAGGTACAGTGTAACAGACCACTTTCCTCTCGTGTGGCCCTCGGTGGCATAGGGTATTCACCTGAGTAGCCATGTGGAAATCCGATGCCACCACCAGTCACTCGTGTTAACCAACGTGTAATGAATTCGGTGTGCTTGGCGATCTGGTGTCAAGCAGCTTATTCCAAAGCGTTTAGTGAAATATGCTGCCGCTTGCGGCAAAATGTGGTAAGTGCTTTTTTAATGGTAGTTTAATGCTTGTGGCTAGGCGCTTTCCCACAAAGTTTTCCACAGCGGCTGTGGATTCTGTTACCGTACTTCCCCTCAATTGTGACAGCGTCGTAACCCTACCCGTCAGGCTAACTTGCCGGCGCGGCGCAGGCGCACTTCCAGCGACTCGGGGATGGTCGCCTCCACCAAGCAGTGGTTGCCGGAGTAACGGGTCTTGATCACTCGTCCGAACTGATGGAGCAGCGCGAGCGTAGCGCCGTCGGCCGCGGGAAGGCGCAGAGTCACCGACAAAGTGAGATCCACTGGGAGCGCCACGTCAATTGCGTCCAACAGGTGGCCGATACCGTCTCCGGTGAGAGCAGAGATGGCGACCGCGCCGCCGGTTTCGCCGGGAGCGGCGGCGGAAAGGCGGCGCGCCAGCGGCTCGGCTGCATCGCCGGCACGGTCCATTTTGTTCAACACCAGGATGCGCGGGACGTGGGCGGCGCCAATTTCATCCAGCACTTCGCCAACGCGCGCGGCCTGTTCCATGGCGGAGGGCGAAGCCATGTCGACCACGTGCAGCACCAGCGCGGCCTCCTGAATCTCCTCGAGTGTGGCGCGAAAAGCTTTGACCAACGTAGTGGGCAGGTTGCGGATGAAGCCCACCGTGTCGCTGACCAGCACGCGGCGGTGGGAGGGGAGCAGCAGCGGGCGGACGGTGGGGTCGAGGGTGGCGAACAGGCGGGCGTCGGCGAGGACAGTGGCCTGGGTGAGCCGGTTGAAGAGGGTGGACTTTCCGGCGTTGGTGTAGCCCGCCAGCGCCAGCGTGGCCAGCGGAACCGCGCTGCGGCGCCGCCGGTTGAGCGCGCGGCCGGTGCGCACGCTCTCCAGTTCGAGTTTGATCTTTTGGATCCGCTGGGCGATGCGCCGGCGGTCGGTTTCCAGTTGCGTCTCGCCGGGCCCGCGGGTGCCTATGCCGCCGCCCAGCCGGGACATTTCGACGCCGCGGCCGGACAGGCGGGGCAGCAGGTAATTGAGCTGCGCCAGTTCCACCTGGAGCCGGCCTTCGCGCGTTCGGGCGCGCGCCGCGAAGATGTCGAGGATCAACTGAGTGCGGTCGATCACCCGGGTGCGAATCGATTTCTCGAGGTTGCGCTGCTGGGTGGGGGTGAGCTCGCGATCAAAGATGACGACGTCGGCCGCCCCCGCGCCAACCGCCGCGCCTAATTCGGCGGCCTTGCCGGGCCCGATGAAGGTAGCGGCCTCGGGAGCATCGCGCGATTGCAGCACGCGCTCCACCACTTCCGCGCCGGCGCTCGAGGCTAGCTCCGCCAGTTCGTCGAGCGATTCTTCGCTGCCCGCCGGTCCCCAACGCACGGAAGCGGAGCGCGATTTCCACTCCAGCCCCACCAGGATGGCGCGCTCGCGGGACGGTCCGGTCGCCGGCGTGTGTTATGCCTCCGATTCGGTGTGCACCGGCGCGCTCGGAGTGCCGGCCGCAGTTCCGCTCGAAACGGTGGCTTGCGAGTTGCCGCTGTAGGAGTGGAGAGGCTTCTGTACCACCACGGTGGAAACTGCGTGCTTAAAAATCAGTTGCTCCTGATTGTTGGTCTCCAGCACCAAAGAGTACTTGTCGAAACTCTTGATACGGCCGGAAAGCTTCACGCCGCTCATCAGGTATATGGTGAGGACGATCTTGTCCTTGCGCGCGTTGTTTAAGAAACTGTCTTGAATGTTTTGCGCCGGTTTTTCCATCGCACCCCCAAAAAGAACCGCATCGGGAAAGAACAAGTGTAACTGCGGCGTAAGTAATTGTACACCGAATTGCGGCTCAAATTCAGTAGTGCCGATGGTAGCCCTCTTAGCCCAGCCCGGCGTGACGATCCGCATCCGGAGTTCAGTTCCGTTCCGCCGGGACCGGCTGGCGGAGCGGAGCGGAGTACCGATTCACCCGCATTGGTGATACATTGGAGATACGGAGTCGCTCGATGATCAAGAAGCTGACGAAGCACGGAAACAGTCTGGCGCTGGTGATTGATCGCCCCATCCTGGACCTCCTGAGAATCGATCCGGAAACGCCGCTCGATATCAGCACCGACGGTAAACAGTTGATCGTCGCGCCGGCGAAGGCCTCGGATCGGCGAAAAAAGTTCGATGCAGCGCAGGAGTGGGCGCACAAGCGATATGGAAAGGCGTTCCAGAAACTGGCGGAGTGAGTCCCCGGGATAGACCTCATGGAGCCCGTATTCCTCTCGCTGGATGAAGTTCTGGAGATCCACGAGCAACAGATCGACCGCTACGGAGGAACGCAGGGATTGCGAGACGCGGCCGGACTTGAGTCCGCCGTGGCCACGCCGCAGGCGACATTCGGCGGCGAATTCCTGCACACCTCCATCCCCGCTATGGCAGCGGCGTACCTCTTTCATATCAGCCAGAACCACCCGTTCCTCGACGGCAACAAACGAGCCGGCGCGAACGCGGCCATTACATTCCTGCTGATGAATGGTTGGGAGCCGAACTTCGGTGAGGAGGAACTGGTGGAGGTGGTGTTGTCCGTCGCTTCGGGTGTACTGGCGAAGGCCGAACTCACCGGCATCTTCGAGGCCCGCTGCCGTCCGCTGGAGGGCGGTTAGGCTGCGCCCAGCCGGGGATGGGTTGCAGGGCGGGGGCCTGCACCACTTCTCCTGCACGCTTCTGGCCGCGCCGGCGTCAAATCTCTTGTGAGCGTAGCTCGCCTATGGACGGGACTGCTGGCGGTGTCGGCATTTGCCGCCGATCCGCAGTTGGGCCATCTGCTGGCTGCCGTGGAGGCCCGGTACAACCACGCGAAGACGCTCGAAGTCGTTTTTCAAGAACAGTATACGAGGCAAGGCGAACCGCACCGCGCGGAGGGTGGACGGCTCCAGTTGCGCAAGCCCGGGAAAATGCGATGGGATTACACCCAGCCCCAGGGCAAGCTGTTCCTCTGCGACGGCAAGTATCTTTACCTGTATACGCCGGCGGACAACCGGGCGCAGCGGATGAAGCTGAAGGAAACCGAGGACATGCGCGCGCCGCTGGCCTTCCTGCTGGGCAAACTGCATTTCGAGCGCGAGTTTCGCAATTTGCTTGGCCGCAGCGACGGCGGGAACTGGCGCATCACGGCCGAACCGAAAACCGACGATCTGCCATACAAAGCGGTGGAGTTCACTGTAGCGCAGGATGGGCGCATCGAAGAGGTCAAAGTGACCAGCTACGACCAGGCGGTGCTGGATTTCCACTTCGACCAGGAGAAGGTGGACCCGCCGCTCAGCGCCGGGCTGTTCCAGTTCCAGTTGCCGCCGGGGGCGCAATTGACCGAGGGGGACCAGTAAGCCATGGCTGAATTCGTCCTCAAATACGCCGATGGGCGCGGCGAGATCCACCAGCAGGTGGCGACCGCCGGCTCGGAAAAGGAATTGCGCGACCGGTACACTTCGCAGGGCTTCCTGGTGTATTCGGTGAAGACGCGCAGCGCGGGAGGCGGCTTCGGGCGCAAGAAGAAAATCAACCTGGAGAAGTTCCTCATCTTCAACCAGCAGTTCGTGACGCTGATCCGCGCCGGCCTGCCGATTCTGAAGGGGCTCGATCTGCTGGCCGAGCGGCTGACCGATCCCAAGCTGGGCCCGTACATCAAGGCGGTGCGGGATGAAGTGCACTCGGGCACGCTGCTCTCGGAAGCCTTCCGCCAGCAGGGCGTGTTTCCTAAGATTTACGTCACTTCGGTGATGGCGGGAGAAAAGAGCGGCAGCCTGACGGAAGTGCTGGACCGGTACATCAGCTACCAGAAGATCTCGCTGGCGGTGAAGAAGAAGGTGATGGTATCGCTGCTGTATCCGAGCGTGCTGATCGTGCTGGTGATCGTCCTGATGGTGTTTCTGGTGACCTACGTGGTGCCGACATTCGCCACGCTCTACACCAGCATGCACGCGCAACTGCCGGCGCTGACGGTGTTCCTGATCTCCATCGGCACCGCGGCGCGCAGCTACATTCTGGTGTTGGCGGCGGCGCTGGCCGGCGGGATCGCGGGCTTCCGTTGGTGGTCGCGGCAGGAAGCGGCGCGCAACCGGCTGGATCGGATCAAAATGAAGCTGCCGGTGGCCGGCGAAATCTGGCTGAAGTACCAGGTGGCGCAGCTTTCGCGGATCCTGAGCACGCTGCTGACGGGCGGCATTCCGCTGGTGCAGTCGCTCGAAACGGCGGCCGATTCGCTGTCGACGCCGGTGATGCAACGGGCGATCGAGACGGCGGGCAGGATGGTGCGCGAGGGGCAGCCGCTTTCGGCCTCCCTGCGGGCTTCGAAGATGTTCCCCCCGCTGGCGCTCGATATGATCGAAGTGGGGGAATCGACCGGCGCTCTGCCGGCCATGCTCAACAGCGTGGCGGAGTTTTTCGAGGAGGACGTGAATACGCGCATGACGGCGACGCTCTCGCTGATCGAGCCGGCCATCATGATCGTGATGGGCTCGGTGGTGGCGTTCGTGCTGATTGCGCTGTATCTGCCGATATTCTCATTGGCGGACACGATCCGGTGAGCTGACCAATGGCGAGCATAGATAGAATCCGGCTGATCGATCCCCTGGCGGAGGCGCAACAGGCGCGGGCGATGGCGGAGCGCTACCGTTCCGAGTTCGTGGATCTGCACGAGACGGCCATCGACCACGACCTGTTCCGGTCGATTCCGGTGGACCTGATGTTCCGCTACAACTTCGTGCCCATCCAGGCGCGCGACGGGACGCTCGAGATCGCGCTGGCCGACCCGCGCAACCTGACCCTGATCGACGAGCTGACCGGCCTCTTGCACAAGCGGCTGCGGGTGAAGGTGGCGACGCTCTCGCAGATCGCCGAGCTGCTGAAGAAAACCGAACAATCGCAGCGCGTGCTGGAAGAAGTCACCGAAGGCTTCACGCTGGACGTGGTGGCCGAAGACGGCGACACGGACGAGACGCTTTCGATCGACAAGCTGACCGCGGTCGATAGCGACATCGCGCCGGTGATCAAGCTGGTGGACACCACCATCTTCAACGCGCTCGAGCGGCGGGCCAGCGACATCCACATCGAATCGCGCGACCAGGAAGTGGCCATCAAGTACCGCATCGACGGCGTGCTGCACTACGCCATGCCGCCGATCGCCAAGGACTGGCAGTCGACCATCATTTCGCGCATCAAGGTCATGAGCGAGCTGGATATTGCGGAGAAACGTGTCCCGCAGGACGGGCGCTTCCGCGTGCGCTACAAGAACCGGCTGATCGATTTCCGCGTGTCCATCATGCCCACCATCCACGGCGAGGACGCGGTGTTGCGCGTGCTGGACAAGGAATCCATGAGCGAGAAGTTTTCCAAGCTGTCGCTCGACGTGGTGGGTTTCTCCGATTCCGACCTCAACAAGTTCCGCCGCTACATTCTGGAGCCGTACGGCATGGTGCTGGTGACCGGGCCGACCGGCTCGGGCAAGACCACCACGCTCTATGCGGCGCTGAGCGAAATCAAGAACGACGAAGACAAGATCATCACCATCGAAGACCCGGTGGAATACCAGATCAAGGGAATCACGCAGATTCCGGTCAACGAGAAAAAGGGGTTGACCTTCGCGCGCGGGCTGCGGTCGATTCTGCGCCACGATCCGGACAAGATCATGGTGGGCGAAATCCGCGACCAGGAGACGGCGCAGATCGCCATCAACTCCGCGCTGACCGGCCACCTGGTGTTCACCACCGTGCACGCCAACAACGTGCTGGACGTGCTGGGGCGCTTTCTCAACATGGGCGTGGAGCCGTACAATTTCGTATCCGCGCTGAACTGCATCCTGGCGCAGCGGCTGGTGCGGGTGATCTGCGAGCACTGCCGGAAGCGGGTGAAATACCCGGAATCGATGCTGGTGGAGAGCGGTCTGAACCCCGACGAGTGGCGCGATTTTGCGTTTGTCGAAGGGGCGGGGTGTTTCGAGTGCGGCGGCACCGGGTTCCGCGGGCGGTCGGCGATTCACGAGCTGCTGGATTTGAGCGAAAAGATTCGCGAGATGATTCTCGACAAGCGGTCGACTTCGGAGATCAAGCGGGCGGCGCGTGAGGACGGGATGACGTTCCTGCGCGAATCGGCGGTCATGAAGATGCGCGCCGGGGTGACCACGCTGCGCGAAATCAACAAGGTGACGTTCATTGAGACGTAAAGAAGAAAGGTGGGACAGACGATCGGTTTTCGTCGTCTGTCAAGGCGCCGGCATGACAGACCACAAAAAGCGATGGTCTGTCCTACCTAGGCGCGGCGGAGGCGTATGGTCCTGCTAGACCGCCTCAAGGCCTACATCCAGGACCCGCCGCCGGATCTGGCGGTGGAGATTTCCGAAGCCGGCCTCGCCGGAGCGCGGCTGGGAGCGCGGACCGAGCTCGGTTTCGCGTCTCTCAAGGCGGGTGCGCTAGCGGTGTCGCCGGTGCAGGAAAACGTGATCGATCCGGATGAATTCTCGCGCGCCGTGCGAGCGCTCGTCGGCGTGGAAACCGGCCGCAAACGCCGCGACGTGGCTCTCATTCTGCCCGATTACTGCACGCGCATCGCCGTACTGGATTTCGATTCGTTTCCGGGCGACGCGAAAGAGCAGGCGTCGCTGATCCGCTTCCGGCTGAAACGGAGCGTGCCGTTCGACGCCGAATCGGCGGCGATGAGTTTCTGGCCGGAGCCGGGCGCGGCGGGGAAAAAAGTGGACGTGCTGGTGGCCATGGCGCCGCTCGAAGTGGTATCGCGCTACGAAGCGCCGTTTCGCGCGGCGGGAATGAATCCGGGGCTGGTGATCCCGTCGTCGCTGGCGGCGATTGAGCTGGCGCCGGACGGCGGATTGAGCGTGCTGGCGAAACTCACCGGGCGCGTGCTCACGGTGGTGGCGCGCCAGGCGGATGTGCCGAAGCTGGTGCGCTGCCTGGAGCTGCCGGTCTCCGACCTGGAGGAGGTAGGCGCGGTGCTGGCGCCCACCTTCGTCTACCTGGAAGATAACCTGGGAGGCAAGGCGGAGAAACTGTACCTGTGCGGCTTCGGCGCGCAGACCGACGAAGCCGGGCGGCGCTTCGCGGAAGAACTGGGCGTGCAGGTGGAAACGGTGCGGTCGCCCTTGGGCGTGCCCGGGGAAAGCGACGCCGGCCTGCTGGGCTATCTGCGATCCATCGCGAGAAACAATTGAGATGAGGATTCCGATCAACCTGGCGAGCCAGCCCTTCCGGCGCGACCGGCCGATGCTGGTGGCGTCGGCGGTGGTATCGGCCGCGCTGCTGGTGACGCTGGCGCTGCTCGCGTACCTGACGTTGCTGGACCGGGCGCAGCTCGAGAGCCTGCGCGGCGAGATAAGCCACCTGGATGGCCGCCTGCGCGTGGTGCGGGCGGAGCAGGCGCGCATGGACGCCGTGCTGCGCCAGCCGGAGAACGCGAGCGTGCTGGAGCGCAGCGTCTTCCTCAACGATCTGATCTATCACAAGGCGATCAGTTGGAGCCGCATGTTCGCCGACCTGGAAAAAACCGCGCCCTACAACGTGCGCATCACCGCGCTCCACCCGACCATCAATTCGCGCAACCAGGTGATGCTGGATATGACGGCGGCGTCGGACCAGCCGGAAGGGATCGACGATTTGCTGAAGGCGCTGGAGGCGTCGCCGATCTTCGGCTACGTCTACCAGCACAGTACGCTGCCGCCCACGCAGGCCGAGCCGCAATACCGCAGCCGCATCACGGTGCCCTATGACCAGAAACTTTAGTTGGGCCAAAATCGACAAGATCAAGGAGCCGCGCGTGGCGATGCGCGCCTTGATCGGCGTGCTGGTGGCGGCCAACCTGGCGGCGGCGGTGATGGCGTTCCGGCCGTTCGGCGGCTCGGCGGAAGATCTGCGGCGGCGGACCGCCGATCTGCAGGACCAACTGGCCGCGGCGCAGGCGCGCGTGGCCATCACGCGCAAGCTGGTGGACAAGGTGGAAGGGGCGCGCCGCGACGGCGACCGGTTCCTGGCTCAGTACGTGGTGGACCGCCGCAAGGCTTCGTCGGCGCTGAACGAAGAGTTGTTCCGCATGGCGGCGGAGGCCGGCGTCAAGCCAGGGCAGATTGCGGACGAATATGAGGCCATCGAAGGCAGCGACACGCTGCAGATGGTGAATATCCAGGTAGCGTTTGAAGGCTCGTACCAGAATCTCACGCGGCTGGTGGACCTGATCGACAAGTCGCCGCGGTTTCTGATGATCGAAAGCATACAGGCGGCCGCGCCGCAGGGCAAAACGGCGGTGATGGACGTGCAATTCAAGATCCACACGTTCGTGCGGGGCGCGCTGGAGGATGCGCCGTGAAGACCGGCCTGGAAGATAAGCGAAAGGTAGCCGCGCTTACCGTGTTGGGGCTGGTGGCGGCGTATGCCATCTACCACAATGTGCTGGCGCCGCAGGGCACGACCCAAACCAGCGGGCCCGCGCCGGCGGTGAACACTTCGCCGGAGTCTCCCGCGGATGTCGCGGCGGCCCATCCCTTGGTTCGAGCGCCGGCAACCGAGCCATCGCCGCATGCGGCAGGGCGGCCGGCGCGGCCCGCGGAGCGCAACCGGAGCGAGGAGTTTCATCCGGTGCTGCATTCCAAGAATCCGGAGGACCAGATCGATCCCAACACGGTGGATCCCAGGATCCGGCTCGACCTGCTGGCTAAACTGCAAAGCGTGGCGCCGGCCGGCGGCGGGCGCAACCTTTTTCAGACCGGCCCCGCGCCGCCGCCGGCGCCCAAGGGACCGGAACCGATCATCAAGCCGCAGAAGCCGCTGCCTGGCCCCCCCGACGTCTTTCACACGGAACCGGTGGTCGCGGCGGGTCCGCCGCCGCTGCCGCCCATCACGTTCAAGTATTATGGGCTTACCACGATTCGCCGGAACGGCAAGCGCACCGCATTTTTTATGAGCGGCGAGGAGATTCTCATTCGGGCGGTGGGCGACCTGGTTGCGGGCAGCTACAAACTGGTGAGTATCGGCCTGACTTCGGCGGTGGTCGAGGATACCCAGTCGAAGCGGCAACAGACGGTGCCGCTGGCCGAGGAAGCGCAGGTATGACGGCGATCGCGCCAACGCATCGGAGCCGGGCCCAGAGGGCACCCCGTCAGGGAGCGGTTGCTACAGCCATCACCGAAAACCGCCCTAAGGCCCTGCCCCACGACGGCGAGCGCGGCTTCGCCCTGCTGCTGGTGTTTCTCATGGCGGCGGTGATCGGCATCGCGCTTTGGGCGGAGCTGCCGCGCGTGGCCGTCCAGTCTCAGCGCGCCAAGGAACAACTGCTGATGGAGCGCGGCGAGCAGTTCAAACGCGCCATCCAGCTTTTCCTGCGGGCCAACATAAACACGCGGTTCCCGGCCGATATGGACGATCTCGACCGGGGCTACAACAACCTTCGTTTCCTGCGCCATCGCTACAAGGACCCGATGACGGGCAAGGACGAGTGGCGCATCATCCACATGCAGGGCGGCGTGCTCACCGATTCGCTGCTCACCAAACCGAAGGACAGCGATAAGCCGGAAGCGTCCACGCTGGGGCAAAACATCAGCGCGCAACTGGGGCTGGGGGAAACGGCCAACGCGGGCCAGGCGCAGCCGAACGCGATGAACCGGCGCCGGCCGAGCGAAGGCGGCACGGGCGGAGGACTCGGCCCGGACGGGCAGCCGATTCAGCCGGCCGACCAGGCAAATGGGACACAGCCGGGCGTAGGACCGGACGGAACGCCGCTACCGTCGCCGCCGCCGGGCACTCCCGGCATGCCGGGCGGCCCTGCCTCGCCCTTCGGCGCTGCGCCCGGCGCGGCCCCTATTCCTGGGATGCCAGGCGCGCCGGGCCAGTTTCCAGGCCAGTTTCCGGGCCAGCCGCCAGGCGTGCCCGGGCAATTTGGATTGCCGGGGAGCAACCCCGGCGCAAACGCCGGCGGGACGAATGCCGCCAACGCGGGAGACAGCGGGTCAACCGTTGGCAGCTATGGTTCGACGGTGGGGAGCAGCGCGGCGCCGGCCAACGCGGCGGGGCTTTCCGGCGGGCTGAATCCGGCAAATGCCGGCAGTGCGCCGAACGGGATGGTGCCGGGGCAGAACAACGCGGCGACGAATATGCTTCAAAACCTGCTGGCAACGCCGCGGCCGAACGGCTTTCCGGGAAGCGCGCAAGGTCAGGGCACGGTAATCGGCGGCGGCATGGCTGGCGTCGCGAGCAAGATGGATGCCGAGGGCCTGATGGTCTATAACGACCGCACCAATTACAAAGAGTGGGAGTTCGTATACGACCCCAGCAAAGACCGCCCGCGCCCGGACCCGCGCAACATGCTGGTCGGCAACCAAATGGGCACGCCCTCAAGCTGCACGTCATGTGCGAGCACGCCATCCAGCCAGCCAGGTATGTTCAGCCAACCCGGACAGAGCGGGACCAGCGGACAGATGGTAACCAACGCGCCGGGCGGCACGAGTGGAACCAGCGCGCAAACGGGATCGAACGGGCAGACCGGCGCGCCCTCGGGCACGGGCACCTCCAGCCAGGGCCCACCGATCGACATCCGGCCAGGGAAAAAGTAAGGCGCGGACACGTCTAACCCCAATATTGTCATCTAGTTCGTGGCGCAGGCTGTCGAGCCTGCCGAGCCGTGAGTCGTCTCGGCTTTCCACAACCATTCTCCCCGAGCTTCTCAAGTAACCCACAAAAAGTTCTTTACAAAGAACATTATGTAATGTATAAATAACTTAAAGTAGTTTTAATTTAACATCAGGGAGTTTTGAACATGTCAGATTCGGAAAAGTGGGCTCGTTGGACGTTGGGAGTGGTGGCGCTGACCATCGCTGCCTATGGCGCCTTCGTCGCATTTCTGGGGCACGGCCCGGCCACCTTTTCGGTTTTCGCGCTGTTGGCGCTGACCAGCGTTCCGGCTTCCAGCCGGCGCTATTTCAAGGGCCGAAGGTTCGATGAGCGGGAACAACAGATTGCCAGCAAGGCGAACCGGGCGGGTTTCGGTGCGTTCTGGGTGGCGTTCGTTGGCCTCATTATGGCGATCTATTTCATCAAGGGATGGAATGCCACCCTGGCCGTGCCGGTTTGGACCCTCACGGAAACGCTGATGTGGGGGTTCATTCTCATTGTGGGTGTCGAAGCCGTGACGACCATCATGCTCTATCGCGGGGGACCCCGTGCCTAGCGCAGAACCGGAGATCGTCAACCACATCCGCCGGTTCCGTTTCGAGCACGGAGAAATGACCCAGGAGAACCTGGCGGAACAGGCGGGTGTGACACGCCACACCATCATGGCGCTGGAAGCTGGCAAGTATTTCCCTTCGCTGTTGCTGGCGTTCCGCATCGCGCGGGTTTTCGGAGCGCCGGTCGAGCAGGTCTTCGAGTACCACGGCGAGCCGAAGTGAGGATCGAGGACCTCGCAGGCCGGGGCCTGCGCCACCTACATCCGGTGGAAGGCCTTCAGGATTTCGCGCGTCGAATAGTGCATGGCAATCGGGCGGCCATGGGGACAGCTCATGGGGCAATCGGTCTCGGAAAGCGCGCGCAGCAGCCATTCCATTTTGGCGGCGTCGAGGCGGGTGTTGATCTTGATGGCGGCGCGGCAGGCGATGCCGGCGGAGATCTCGCGGCGCAGATCGTCGAGCGAGCGCTGCCGCAGTTCTCCCTCGGCGATCTCCAGAATCTCAAACAGGATCTGCTCCAGATCGGCCGCGCCGATAGCGGCGGGCGCGGATTTCACGGCGATGGTCCGGTTGCCGAACGGCTCGGTTTCAAAGCCGGAGGCGCGCAGCTCATCGGCGATGCGGGCGTAATCGATCTGCTGTTCGGCGGTGAGCGTGAGAATCATCGGCATCAGCAGGCGCTGCGTTTCCACGCCTCCAGCGGCGCGCTGCTTGAGCACCTGCTCGAACAGGATGCGCTCATGCGCCACGTGCTGATCGACGATCCACAGACCGTCGCGGCCGGCGGCGACGATGAAGCTCTCGTGGATCTGGCCCAGCGGACGCAGATCGGATAGCACCGAAAGCGACATTTCGGGCGGCGGGACGGCCTCCGGCGGAAATTCGCCGTGGGCATCCAGATGGCGCGAGAGTTTTCCGGAAGGACGCGGGCCGGACGCCACTTCGAGCGGAGGCGCGCTGAAATCGAGGCGCGGCGGGGGGCCGGCGGTGGGACGCAGGGCGAACTGCGGCAGCGGCGGCTCGCCGGTTGACGGGGGCGTTTCGAGCGGCGCGGCTTCGCCAGCCGCCGCTGGAACCTGCCCGGCTGGAACGGGCTCGGCGTCAACCAGGCTGGCCGCGTCGGGCGCCTGGTTTTCGATCATCTGGCTGAACTCGGAATACGGCAGCCGCGCGGCGGGCTGCCCTGCGGCGGAGCGCCCGGGCTGGAACGAGGGCGCGGGGCGGCTTTCCATCAGACGGTCGCGAATCGTGTCACGCACGAAATCGTGGACGAACGAACCGTGCCGGAAGCGGACCTCGGTTTTCGATGGATGCACGTTGACATCCACCTCCTCGGCGTCGCAAGCGAGAAACAGCAGCGCGAACGGGTAGGCGGCCGGCGGCATCAGGTTGTGATACGCCGCGGAAAGCGCGTGCAGCAGCAGGCGATCGCGAATGAGCCTGCCGTTGACGAAGATGAAGACCGAATTGCGATTGGCCTTCTGCACCTGCGGGCGGGAAAAGAAACCGGTGAGGCGGAAGCGGCGGGTGGGCGGCTCGTCCGGCTCGGCGCGGTATTCGGCAATGGCCTGCGTGGGCGGCGCGCTCGGCTGGGCCACGAACAGATCTTTCTCGCGCTCGCCGATCTCGACCAGGTCCTCCAGCGTGCGGCCGCCGAAAACCTGGTAGACGCGTTCGGCGAGGGTGGCGACCGGCGTCACGTACAGCAGCTCACTCCCGCCGCTGATCAACTGAAAGGTCTTCTCCGGGTGGGCGAGGCTGTAGTGAGTGACCAGGCTGGCGATATGGGCGAGCTCGGTCTGCTCGGTGCGCAGAAATTTCTTTCGCGCGGGAACGTTGTAAAAGAGGTCGCGGACGGTGATGGCCGTGCCGCCGCCCAGCGCCGCTTCCTCGCAGCGCAGCATCTTGCCGCCGGCGATTTCGATGCGCGTGCCGGTGGTCTCTTCGGCGGAGCGCGTTTCGAGCAGCAGCCGCGAGACGGAGGCGATCGAAGGCAAAGCCTCGCCGCGGAAGCCGAGCGTGGAGATCGAAAGCAGGTCCTTGACGTCGCGCAGCTTGCTGGTGGCGTGGCGCTCGAAGGCCAGCAGGGCGTCGTCGCGCAGCATGCCGCAGCCATCGTCGGCGATGCGGATCAGGCGGCGTCCGCCGGATTCGACCTCGATGTGCAGCTCGGTGGCCCCGGCGTCGAGCGAATTCTCGAGCAGCTCTTTGACGACCGAAGCCGGACGCTCGACGACTTCACCAGCGGCGATCTTGTTGGCGACCTGGTCGGGCAGGATGCGGATGCGGCCCATGGGCGATCTTATAGTCCACTATAGCCCACAGGCGCTTTCGGAGCGGCGGAAGATACTTCACGCCGGGCGTCCTCTACGGCTTCTTCGTGTCGCCGAAGGTGATGGTGGATTCGCCCGCGTACTTGTGATAGTTGCGGAAGTCGATCACGTTGCGCTGGCATGAGTCGGAGCCGCGGAAGCAGGTCAGATTCTCCGAGTGAACCGGCAGCAGGTACTTTCTGGCATCGCCCATTTGCACATACTCGTAGTCGGTGGCGGATTCCACGTGGTCGGAGGGGAAGTCGGACGGGAAACCGTACGCCCGCTCCTCGATGCGCAGCACGCGCGCCGTCAGCGGGTCGATCCACACCGCCCCCTTGTACGGCGGCATGTAGCTTTGCGACGACACGATGATGTTCCAATGCGAATGCGGGTGATCCACCGTGAAATCGTAGACCCGCGCGTTGACGCCCGCGATGCGATCCGTCTGGCGGAAGCGGAATTGGGCGTCGCTGGCCGGCGAGAACAAGTCGATCAACAAAGTGCCGAATTCGCCGGTGGACCAGGCGCCGTCGGTATCCTTAAAGCTATCGCGCGGCTTGTTATTCACCTTGATATTGCGGTAGTCTTCTTTGCCGTTCTCATAGATCACGGAGGCCGAAACCAGGTCTACGGACTGCCAGTTCGCCGGCCGGGTGTCGCTGGCGTAACGGGCGATCTGCTCCTGGCATACGTAATTGGGCAAACCCTCTGTGAAATCGAACGCCGCCCCGGCGGCCCTGCGGATCAGGTCGTCGCCGTGCTGGGGACGCGCCTCGGGAACGGTCTCCTCGTCGGCATCCCGGTAAGCCGGGGCCGGAGGCCTCGCCGCGGCCTCGGTGGTTCCGGCCTGCGGAGCGGCAACCGGCTGCGCGTTGCCGGCCGTTCCGGTTTCCGCGGCCGGCTCCGGCGGTGGCTCGGGAGCATGCTCGCGCGACACGTCGGCCGGCTTGCCGCGGTGCAAAACGGGCGGGCCGGGATCGTCGGCGTCCGGCTTGAGCGGCGGCGGCGCCACGTGGGTAACCGGCGCAGCCGCCTCCGCGTTGGCTGGAGCGGCTTGCTTCGGATTGTCCTTCCACGTGTCGACCGCGCCCGAGTCTTTGTCCTTCGTGGCCGCGGTTTGGGCGCTCGCGGGTTTCTCCCAATACACATTCACTGCGATCAGGTAGCCCTTCTCATCCTCCGGGCCCTCCACCGACAATTGGTCTCCGGCGGCGAACCGCGGGTTCTTGACCTCTTCCCCGTTCTTGAAAAACTTGGTCTTGTCGTTGCGCTTGAAGTCCACCTGGCGGTCGTCGTCGAGCGCGATGGTGATGGTCTTGTTGTCCATCTGCTGCAACTTGCCGCGGAAGCTGGGCATGGGCTGCCCCTTGGTCGAGCTGTTGGGATTGGTCTTGCTGCGCCCCAGTGGAATGCTGGGGCCGCTTGGATAGTTTCCCGGGTTTCCGTTGGGATAGCCGCCTGGCGGGTAGCCCCCCGGAGGATAGCCTCCGGGCGGATAGGTTTGCGCACTCGCGGCGCCGGCCGCAAGCAGCCAAATGGCGAAACAACCGGCAGTGCGCAAAACGGCGCTGCCGGCGGGAGACACACTTCGGGCAGGCTCTCTCTTTTCCATCACCACATGAGATGCGGCGCGGCCGGCCGAGGTTACCTGTACATTCCCGCCCATAAAACGCCGCTAAGAGTTCCAACCGGGGAACTTCGTCGGCTACAGTGAAGGTGAGAGATGCTGTGAACCCCAGCCGGTTACTGGTCTTCGATACCGATCCCGCCCTCCACGAGCTTCTCGTCCCCCTGTTGCAGCGTGAAGGACGCTCCATTCAGGACGCTTACGACCGCCACGAAGCGCTGGAGGCCCTGCGCCATTCCGCGTGCGACCTGGTGCTGGCCGGGCAGGGCCGCAATGGCGACGAGGGGCTAAAGCTGCTCCGGCGCGTGCGCTCCATCCGTCCCGAGGCCAGAGTGATCTTGGCCGGCAGCCGCGATCCGGCCGGGGCGCTGGCGGCTATTCGCGAACGCGCCTACGCCTATTTTCATAAGCCGATTTCCACCGGGCCGCTGGCCGACATGGTGCAACTGGCGCTCGACGCCACGGCCTGGCGCGACGACATACGCGTGGCTTCCGCCCGTCCGGAGTGGATCACCCTGGAAGTGCGCTGCAAGCTGGAAGCCGCCGAGCGCACCACGCAGTTTATCCGCGAAATGCTGGCGGACCTGGAGCCGCAGACTGCCGAGGACATCGCCATCGCGTTCCGCGAGCTGCTCATCAACGCCATCGAGCACGGCGGCAAATCCGACGCCCACAAACGGGTGCGGACCTCGCTGCTGCGCACGTCGCGCGCGGTGATGACGCATATCGCCGATCCGGGCAGGGGCTTCTCGCTCGGGGCGCTCCCGCACGCCGCCATCTCCAACCCCGACGGCTCTCCAGTGAAGCACCTGGAATACCGCGAAGAGCAAGGCCAGCGCGCCGGCGGTTTCGGCATCCTGATGTCCCGCCACCTGGTCGATGAGCTGCTCTACAATCAGCGGGGAAACGCCGTGCTGGCGGTGAAGTACCTGAGGTAGGCACGACGTGTATCGGTAGGGCATGCTTTAGCTTGCCCGTAAGCTCCTTTTTTCGGCGATTCCTGCTATCATTCTGCCGGGTGACGTCGCGGACGAGCGCACCCGGGCGTAGGCCGTTCGGCCCGCGTCCCGCACCGCGGGTGCTCAGCATTGGTATTCCGGAACGGTGCGGACAGCTCTTTCAGATTGGAGACAAGGAAAATGCCGGGTTCTTGGGGATTGATTTGCGTCGGATTCGCCACCTTCAGTCTGCTGCTAGGTGTCTCGTTCGCCGGCGGCGCGGTGGGCAGCGCATCCGGCACGCTTCAGGTGGGCGCGGAGCGCTTCGTTCTGAAATACGCCTTCGCGGCCATCGAGCAGAACGAAATGGCTCACGGCAACAAGGAGGAACTCAAGGTTCTCCTGTCGGATCTGCCCGTGCCCGACGATCTGCGCAAGGCTTCCAACGACTGGCTCTACTGGGCCGATAAACAGGCGCGCGGCGGCACGCTCCACGGCGTGGTCCTGAACATCGATCCGGCTAGCAGCGTCTGGAGCGGCGGCCAACTGCTGACGCGGCAGGGCGCCGAATTCTATTCGGAGAGCGTGTCGTCTCCGGAATTGAGCGATTTGCGATTCGCGCCGGCCGGGCCGATCGGCGACCAGGTGGCCGGTAAGGTGTCGATGAAAGCGACGATGAAGGGCGCGCACGATGAAACCGGCGCCTGGCGCGTCGAAGCCGAGTTCCACGCCGCCGTGATCCGCCCTGCCGCAGTAAGCGGAGTGCTGACCGGCGCAGCGGCACAGAACAGCCCGCAATACAAAGCGGTGCTGGCGTTTCTAGAAGCATCGCGGAAGAAGGACCTCGATGCCATCATCAACTGCGTGGATCCGCAGTCCCGCGAGTCGATGGCGGAGATGTTCAAGAGCAACAAGGCAGAGGCGCTCAACATGTTTGCCGGTATGGCCGCCGAAGCCGCTGCACTCAAACTCAACAAAGTGACCGTCCGCGGCGATTCCGCCGAGATCGATTTCGGAGATGGCAAGCCAGGCTCGGAGCCCAAGCAGAGCCTCAGAGTGGTGCTGGCCAAGGGTGAGTGGAAGATCGCGCAGTAAATCGCGGCGGGGCCGGGCGCGCAGGCGGAAACGGCGGGCATAAGTACGGAGGAGGGTGAAACGGAGAAGTCTCCGGCGAGAATTCGTCTGCGCCCGTTTCCCAATAGGGAACTTTTCCCCGCGCCGCGACATTAAACAAGTAGAAGCATGACTAGCGACGAGTCCCTGATGCTCGAATTTCAGCGCGGGTCGCGCGAGGCGTTCGACGAGCTGTTTGCCCGCTACCGCCATGCACTCTACGGTTATTTCCGGCGACGCCTGGACGACCGCGAGCGTGCCGAGGATCTGACTCAGGAGACATTCCTCGCGGTGATCCGCGCCACCGAGCGATACCAGCCGCGGGCGCTGGTCCGGACGTACCTACACGGAATCGCGATCAAACTACTCAGCGCGGAGCGCCGCAGGCCGACGCGAGCCGATGTTCCCGCTGAGCTGGCTGGAGACGACCGGCGCGACGAGGCGCTCTGGGTGCGCCAGGCGCTGGACCGCCTGGAGCCGGTGGAGCGCGAGATCCTGATGCTGCGGGAGTATGAGCAATTGAGCTATGCGGAAATCGCCGATCTTCTGCGCCTTCCGCTGAACACGGTGAGGACGCGGCTCTTTCGTTCGCGCATGGCGCTCAAGAGCCGCCTGGAGCCGGCAAGCAATGAGGCCTGAGATGCACCCGATCGAACCCGAAGAATTGATGGCCTATCTGGACGGCGAGTTGGCGCCGCAACGCGCATCCGAAGCGGCCCAGCATCTGTCGGACTGCCGCGAGTGTCAGACCGCCGCGGCCGACCTACAGAGCGTGTCGCGGAGACTGCTGGAATGGCAGGTCGAGGAGTGCGGCCCGAGGGTGGAGCGTGTCGCAGACTCCGCGCGCCCGCCGGAACCAGTCCGAACAGCCTGGAGGCGGAGCGTACCCTGGCTCGTAGGACTGGCAGCCGCGGGAATTGTGCTGATCCTGTTCGTGCCGGCGAAGCGGCACGTTGACCTGATGCGCGCTTCGCCGGCCAACTCAATGGCTGTGCGGTCACGACTGCTAAGGGACTACGGCACTCGCCTCAAGGCGGAGTATGCGGAACCGGCAAGGTCCATGGATCTGGGAACCTATACTGCGGCAGTGGGTATGAATGAGCAGCCGAGGCCGCAAAGCTACATCGCGGAAGTGGCCCGCTCGCAGGAAGCCCTGGTCATCCGTAGTGCGCAAATCACGCTGATCACAGCCGACTTCGCCAAGGTACGGGGCTCGCTCGAAGACATCCTGAAGCGGCATGGAGGTCACGTTGGCAACCTAACGGTCGCAGCTCCGGCCGATTCGGGGCAGACGTTGGTGGCCACGTTGCGGGTGCCCGCCTCTCAACTCGACGCTGCTATGGCAGAGATCCGCCATCTCGGCCGCGTGGAAAACGAGCAGCAGGGCGGCGAGGAAGTAACCCAGCAGGTGGTCGATCTCGAGGCCCGCCTGACTAACGCCCGCAACACCGAGCGGCGGCTGGCCGATATTCTGAATCGTACTACGGGAAAGATCGCGGACGTTCTGACCGTCGAAAAAGAAATCGACCGCGTCCGCGGCGAAATCGAGCGCATGGAAGCCGAGCGCAAGAATCTCGGCGATCGCGTCAACTTCGCGACCCTCGATGTGCGCATCAACGAGGAGTACAAAGCTCACCTTGCGGTAGCTGCGCCCTCCACCTTCAGCCTGCTGCACAATGCCGCTGTGGATGGCTATCGGAACATGGCCGACAGTGTTACCAGCGTCGTGATGTTCCTGTTATCTTACGGCCCGGTCCTCGTGCTGTGGATGGCGCTCCTATTCTTCCCTATGCGCTACGCCTGGCTAAGACGGAGTAAGACAAGGGCTCGGAAGCTAACAGAGGAGCGCCGGTAAGCCCAACCTCACCGCGCCTCGAGCCCATACCCTTCCCACCGCGCTACGACCGCGCTGGCGAGGCAGTTGCCTAGGACGTTGATCGAGGTGCGAGCCATGTCGAGCAGCGCGTCCACTCCCAGCAGGACCGCGATGCCTTCCATCGGGAGATGGAACGTGGCGAGGGTTCCGGTGAGGATGACGATGGCGGCGCGCGGCACGCCGGCCACGCCCTTGCTGGTCAGCATCAGGGTCAGCATGATCACCAGTTGCTGGCTGAGCGATAGATGGATGCCCGCTCCCTGCGCCACGAAGATCGCCGCAATCGAGAGGTACAGCGTGCTGCCATCCAGATTGAAACTGTAGCCGGTGGGAATCACGAACCCGACGATATGCTTGGGGACGCCGAACTCTTCCATGTTTTCGAGCGCCAGCGGCAGGGCGGCTTCGCTCGAAGCGGTGGAAAAAGCGATCAGGAACGGCTGCCGTACCGCGCGATAAAAGCGGCGCGCCGGAATGCGAAACAAAATCACCACGGGAACCAGCACCAGCAGCACGAACAGCGCGGCCGCGACATACATGGTGCCGATCAGCTTGCCCAGGCCGAACAGCACGCCGACGCCCTTGGAACCGACCGTGACCGCGATGGCCGCGCCTACTCCGAGCGGCGCCAGATACATCACGTATTTGGTGTAGCGGAACATCACTTCCGCGAGCGACGCGCAAAACTCGACCACCGGCCGCGACTTCGCGCCGATGGCCGCGCAAGCGGCGCCGAACAGGAAGGCGAAGACGACCACTTGCAGCACGTCGTTGCGCGCCATGGCGTCGATGATGCTGGCCGGGAAAACGTGTTCGAGAATGCCGCCGAGCGTGGCCGGCGGTGCTTGTGTCGCACTCAACTCCGCACCGCCGGCGCCCATCGGAACGCCCTCGCCCGGCCGCGCCAGGTTCACCGCCGCCAGGCCCAGGAACAAGGCCAGCGTGGTGACGATCTCAAAATAGACGATGGCCTTGACGCCGACCCGTCCCATGCGCTTCAAATCGCCCGCGCCGGCGATCCCCGCTACCAGCGTCGCGAAAATCAGCGGCGCGATGATGGAACGAATCAGCCGCAGGAACACGTTGCTGACTGGCGCCAGTTGCCGGGCGAACGCAGGAGCTAGCGCGCCCACGGCCACGCCGGCCGCCATGCCGATGAAGATCCACGCCGTCAGCGACGGCCGCTTCATCGCTTGCCCCAATCCAGCTTCTGCCGCAGCACGTCGAAGAACCTGGCGTGCGGCGGCCGGATCAAATGCAGGGCGTAGTTCGAGGCGCGGCACACGATCGCGTCGCCGTCCACAATCGGGCCGCCCACCTGGCCGTCAATCGTCAGGTAAGTGGATTCGTTCGGGTTGTGCGCCAGGATGCGGATCACGCTGGTTTCCGGCACGAGCACCGGGCGATTGGTGAGCGTGTGCGGGCAGATGGGCGTCAGGCAAATCGCCGGCACCGCCGGGAAAATCACCGGACCGCCCGCCGACAGCGAGTACGCCGTCGAGCCGGTGGGAGTGGAAATGATCAGCCCATCGGCCTTGTACTCGCAGACGAGCTGCTGGTCCACCCAGGCTTCCAGATCGATCATGCGCGCGATGGCGGCTTTGGTCAGCACGGCGTCGTTGAGCGCCTGGTAAGACGCCACCACTTCGTCTCCGCGCACCACTTCGGTGGAAAGCAGCTTGCGCTTGGCGATGCGGTGCTCGCCGCGAAAAGCGCGCTCCAGCTCGGGGTAAATTTCGTCGATGGTAATGGCGGTGAGGAATCCCAACCCGCCCAGGTTGACGGCAAACAGCGGAATCTCCAGCTTGCCGATGGCGCGGGCCGCGGACAGCAGCGTGCCATCGCCGCCGAGCACGATCACCAGGTCGCAGCCCGGCGGAACGTCACTGCGGGGCCAGCCCAGCGCCGCCGGCGCGTAAGCGGCCGTCTCCATGTCGCAGCGCACCGCGATCGAGCGCTTCTGCAGCCACTCGAGCAGCCGCGGCACAACGGCGAGTCCTTCCGGCGAATTCGGCTTGGAACAAATGCCGACGGTACTAATGGTGGGCATAGAGCAGGAACTCCTTGTTCCCTTCGGCGCCGAGGATGGGGCTTTCGATCACATCGGTGCGGAAGCCAAGATCCGCCGCGGCCCGTTCGACCCGCTGCAAAGCCGCCTGGTGAACTTCGGGCCGGCGCACGATGCCGCCCTTGCCCACTTGCCCGCGGCCAGCTTCAAACTGCGGTTTGACCAGTATAACCATTTGCCCATTCGGGCGTAACAGCGGCGCGACGGCCGGCAAAATCAGCGTGGCCGAAATGAAGCTGACGTCGCAGGTGGCCAGATCCACCGCTTCGCCGATGTCCCCGGAAGCCAGATGGCGCGCGTTGATGCCTTCATGCACCACCACGCGCGCATCGGTGCGCAGTTTCCAATCGAGCTGCCCCGCGCCCACATCCACCGCGTGAACGCGCGCGGCGCCCGCTTTGAGCAGCACATCGGTGAAGCCGCCGGTGGAGGAGCCGACATCCAGGCAGACCCAGCCGGCGACATCGATATTCCAATGCCGCAGCGCCTCAGCGAGTTTGAATCCGCCGCGGCTCACGTAAGGCGGCCGCGCCAGCACCTCGAGAGCCGCCTCAGCCGCAACCGCCTGGCCGGGCTTGGCCGCCTTGTGGCCATCCACCAGCACCTCGCCGGCCATGATGAGCGCTTGCGCCTTCTCGCGCGTTTCGGCGAGGCCGCGTTCCACCAGCAGCCGGTCCAGCCGCATCTTCATGACTTGCGACGAACAATCAGGTCGGCCAGTTCGTGCAACCGCGCGGCGCGCTCGCCGAATGGCGCCAGCACACGGTGCGCGTGGGCGCACTCGGCCTCGGCCATGGTCCGCGAAGCCGGGAGGCCGTAGACCGCGGGGAAGGTGATCTTGTGCTGGGCGGCGTCCTTGCCGGCGGTCTTGCCGAGCGCCTCGGAGGATTCTTCCACGTCCAGTATGTCGTCGACGATCTGAAACGCCAGGCCGATATGCTCGCCATAACAGGAGAGCGCCGCGTATTGCGCTTCGCTCGCGCCCGCGTAAATGGCCCCCATCCGCAAGCTGGCACGCAGCAGCGCGCCGGTCTTGGCGCGATGGATGCTTTCGAGCAGCGCCGCATCGGGCGGCTTCCCTTCCCCTTCCAGATCCGCCACCTGTCCGCCGATCATGCCGCCCACCGTGCCCGACGCGGTGGCCAGTTCCGCCATCAGCCGTGCCTTGCGATCGGCCGGCGCGGGCAGCTCCGCTAGCACCTGGAACGCCAGCGTCAGCAGCGCATCGCCCGCCAGAATCGCCATCGCGTCGCCGAACACTTTGTGGTTGGTGAGCTTGCCGCGCCGGTAATCGTCGTTATCGAGAGCCGGCAGATCGTCGTGAATCAGCGAATAGGTGTGGATCAGCTCGAGCGGGCATGCGGCTGTCACCGCGCCTTCCGCGTCGCCCGCCACCGTGCGCACAGCTTCCAGGCACAGCACCGGCCGTATACGCTTGCCGCCGGCGAACAGGCTATAGCGCATGGCGCGGTGAATGGTCGCGGGAGGCGTGGTTTCGGGCGGCGCCAGGCGGTCCAGTTCGGCATCCACCAGATGTTGCTGCACGGCGAGGTAGTCGCGCAGGTTCATTTTTCCGCGTCCTCCGGACGGAACGGCTCGGCGGCGATCTTGCCTTCCTTGCGCAGCAGAATCTCGACCCGCGTTTCCGCCGCCTCGAGCTGCTTGCGGCATTCGTCGGAAAGACTGATGCCGCGTTCGAACAGTTCGAGCGAACGCTCCAGCGGCAGATCTCCGCCTTCCAGTTCCTTCACCACCTTCTCCAGTTCCTCGAGACAAGCTTCGAAGGATCGCACCGGTTGTGGCCCGGTATTTTCCGCCATAGGTAGATTCTAGCAAGCGGCCCAGCGGGGCAGGCCGGATTGCCGCACCGCTGGCTGACGCGCGCGGCTCCGATCTACCACTTGGTCCGGTGAAGGACGATCGGCGCGGGCGTTTGCGGCCCGCGGCCTCCGCCGAGGCCGACGAAAGCTGGATGCGACGGGTCCGAACCGTCCGGCGGCGGGCCGATAGCCGGACGCGGTCCGGAGGGCTCGGATGGGGCGGGGCGCTCTCGACGGTCCGGCTCGCCACCTGTTCGTTGGAGCTCGATCACGTCTCCTTTCAGCTCCCCGGTATAAGCAGCGTTGCCGGCTTTGAAGGAGATGTTAGCGCCACCCACGCGTCCCTCTTCGATCGCAACGGTTGTCTCGCCGCCGCGTCCGGAGCTCTCGATGGTCCCCGTGAGCAAACCTCCGTTCTGCCGGAAGGTGAAGACCTGGCTGGCTCCGAAACCGCCCGGACCCTCGGCAGCGGTTGCAGGCCTCCACAGGCCTGTGATGCCAATGCCGGCGGGGACCTCGCGCTCCCAAACCGCAACCTGCGGGCGCAGCTTCACGGCGTTCGACACGATCGTGACGCTGGCCAGCGCCAATCCGGGCGAGCTTGCTTCGACCGCGATGTTCCCCGCCGTCTTGGTGGATTTGACCAGTGCCATGCATAGCCCGCCAAAAGCTTTGCGCGAGCTGCCCTTATCGGATTCGTGGCTGGCCGGGTCGCCGTTGCCGGCGCCGATTACGCGGCCCTCGCCGTAAACCCGGAAAGTTACCTGGTTATCGGCGATCGGCACGCGATGGCCCTGCGTGTCCTGCACCTCGGCCGCGAACATCGCCACGTCTTCCCCATCGGCCGAAATCTCCGCGCGATCCGCCGTGAGCACGAGCTTCGCCGACGGTCCGGTGGTCTCGCGCCTGGCTGTCATCACAGGGTAACCGTCCTTGTGTCCCCGCGCCTCGATGACGCCAGGTGCGTATTTGACGTTCCACGCCAGGTGCGAGTCCTTCTTCATGTCCTTGCGGCCGAGGCTCTGGCCGTTGAGGAAGAGCTCCACCGTGTCCAGATTCGAGTACACCCAGACCGCGATCTCTTTGCCTTCGTACCCCGGCCAGTTCCAATGCGGGAACAGGTGCAGCACCGGTTCTCCCGTCCACCACGATTTGAAATAGAAGAAGCTGTCCTTCGGAAAGCCGCACGTATCGATAATTCCGTACTGCGAGCTGATGTTGGGCCAGCCGTACGGCGATGGCTCGCCGCGGTAGTCGAAGCCGGTCCAGATGAAGCCTCCGGCCAGCCACGGCCGCGCGTTGCAGAAGCTCCACCAGCCTTCGCAAGAGGCGCGGCCGGTGGTGGTGTAGGGATCGTACGAGCCGACGAAGCCGTGCTGCGGGTCCATCACGTAGATGCCGCGTGTCGCCACGGCGCTGACCTGCTCGGTGCCCATCACGGGGACCGTGGGATTAGCTGCGTGGAACGTGTCGGCCGCGGGATCGGCGTAGTTGTAACCCTGCACATCGCACGCCGCGAACCCGAACTTGCCCATGTTATTGCCGCCGAGCGGCGCGATGGAGACCGGCCGCGAGCCGTCGTGTTCGGTGGACACGGCTTTCATCGCCGTCAGAATCGGCAGGCCCTTTTCGGTGGCCGCCGCGCCCTCCTCATTGCCCATCGACCACATAAAGACGCTGGGGTGGTTGCGGTCGCGCCGCACCAGGTTCTCGAACTGGTGCAAGCCTTCGGGGTTCGACGACATCATGCGCGTTTCGTCGAACACCAGCATCCCCAATTCGTCGGCGGCGTTCAGCAGCTCCGGCGTGGGCGGATTGTGCGAGGTGCGCAAAGCGTTGCATCCCATCTCCTGGAGCTTGCGAACGCGGAAGTATTGAACCGCGTCCGGCAGCGCGGCGCCCACGCCAGCGTGATCCTGGTGGTTGCAGGTTCCCTTGAGCTTGACGGATTGGCCATTCAGGAGGAAGCCCTTCTCGGCATCGAACGTACAGGTGCGGATGCCGAACCGCGTCTCATAACGATCGGTGACTGCGCCGGCCGCCTCGATCTCGGTGACCAGTGTGTACAGATTGCGCTGTTCGAGCGACCATAGGGCGGGCGATTTCACCACCACCTGCTGCTCGTAGGCATGCTCGCCGCTCTCCGCAATGGGCTCGGGTGGCGTAGCCGTTTTGCCGACAACCTTGCCCGCGGGGTCGAGAATGGTGGAGATGACGCGCGTGCCGGGCGCGCCTTTGCCGTGGTTTTCCACCTCCGTGCGAATCCGCACCAAGGCAGAATCGCCCAACACTTGCGACCGCACGAAGGTTCCCCACTTCTTCACGTGCACCGGCGCGGTCTTCACCAGCCAGACGTGCCGGTAAATGCCGGCGCCTTCGTAGAACCAGCCGTCGCTTTCGGTCGCGTTGACGCGGACCAGCAGCACGTTGCGGCCGCCGGGAGCCGCAAAATCGGTTACGTCGAAGCTGAACGGATCGTAGCCGCCGATGTGCCTGCCGATGTAGAAGCCGTTGAAGATGACGGTGGCCTCGCGATAGGCGCCATCGAATTCGATGGTGATGCGCTTGCCGGCGTCGGAGGCCGGGAGTTCGAAGATGCGGCGATACCAGCCGATGCTGGTCGCCGGGTATGCGCGCCCCAGGGGATAGAAGCCCTTGCTGGCGAGCGCGGGATCGTTCTGGAAGGGCAATTCGATGGCCCAGTCGTGAGGCAGATCGACGGCCTGCCAGTCGCTGTCGTCGAAGAGCAGGGTGCCGGCCGGGCTGAAATTGCCGGTCTTGGAGAAGTTGCCTCTGAAATTGAAATCCTGCGCCGCGTCGGCGGCATGACCGAGGTGGAAGCGCCAGCCGAAATCGAGCAGCAGGCGCTCCCGGCCGGACGCTGGAGCCTCGGCCGCAAGCGGAGCGGCTTGCTTCGGGGCCTCCTCGCCGATCGCGGTCTCTGTCGCCGCCGCAGCCGCAGCCGGCGCAGCCAGACTGGTCTTCAACAAATCTCTGCGCGTCAAGTCCATACCGATCTCCAGTGGGCGGACCGTCCTGGCCGGCGACGCCGGATCGCGGCGGTCATGCCTCACTATAATCCGATTCAGTGCAACGGGACCGAAGCGCGGCGAGCCGCCAGGAGAGAGAATAAGGTTTCGAAATGGAAGGTCCGACATGAAGGTGATCGCTTTCAACGGCAGTGCGAGAAGAGGCGGCAACACCGCGATCCTGCTTCGCTACGTGCTCGGCGAAGTGGAAAAGGAAGGCATCGAAACCGAACTGGTGGAGATGAGTGGATCGAAGATCCATGGGTGCCTGGCGTGCCGCAAGTGCTCGGCGCGCAAAGACGGGCGCTGCGCGCAGGGCAACGACGATGGCAACGCCTATATCGAAAAAATGGCGGCGGCGGACGGCATTCTGCTGGGTTCGCCGACCTATGTAGCCGACGTCTCGCCGGAGATCAAGGCTCTCATCGACCGCGCCTGCATGGTCGGCGGCGCCAATGGCGGCATGTGGCGGCGCAAGGTGGGGGCAGCGGTGATCGCCGTGCGCCGGGCGGGAGCGATGCACGCGTTCGATGCCCTGAACCACTTTTTTCTGATCAGCGAGATGATCATACCGGGATCGTCTTACTGGAACATCGGGATCGGCCGGGAACCCGGCGAAGTGGAAAAAGACGAGGAAGGCATCCGCACCATGAAAGTGCTGGGGCGGAACATGGCGTGGCTGTTGAAAAGACTGGGATCGTGAGTGGTAGGACAGGCCATCGCCTTTTGTGGCCTGTCGCTGCCGCCGAAAGACAGGCGACACAAACCGATCGCCTGTCCTACCACCTGCCATTCAAATTTGAGGTATACCTTAAGACTTGGTAGACATTCATAGCCATATCTTCTGGGGCGTGGACGACGGGGCGGATACCCGCGAGACCACGCTCGAGATGCTGCGGGTGGCGAGCGAAAGCGGCACCACGGACATCGTTGGCACGCCCCATGCGAACGCCGAGTCGGTGCCCGACGCGGAAGTGATCGATCGCCAGCTTGAGGATCTCAATCGCGCCGTAGATGGCAAGCCGCGCATTCATCGCGGCTGCGAATTGCACGTGAGCTTCGACGCGATTCAGGATGCGCTCGCCAATCCGCGAAAGTATACCGTGAACGGCAAGAATTTCCTGCTGCTGGAGTTCGCCGCGCAGATCCCTCCGCACGCGGAGGACCTGCTCATGCGGCTGGCGGACGCGGGGATGGATCCCATCGTCGCGCATGCCGAGCGGAACCCGGTGTTGGCCCACAAGCCCGATCAGTTGGAAAAGTGGTGCGAGCGTGGCGTGCTGGTGCAGATCACGGCGAAGTCGCTGGAGGGAGGGTTCGGTCCCAAGGCGCTGGAAGCGGCGTGGCGGATGCTCTCGCGCGGACTGGTGCATTTCGTGGCCAGCGACGCGCACGATCCCGAGCACCGGCCGCCTCGCCTTGATCTGGCGCGCGAACTGGTCCGGCGCAGGCTGGACGAGGACGCGGCGGACCTGCTCTTCACCGACAATCCGCGGAACGTGGTGGAGGGCCGCAATGCGGCCCTGGTGCGTCCGCCGGCGGCGCAGCCCCAGCCCTGGTGGCATTCGTTGATGGGCCGGTAGTAACCGCTCCACGGGCGAGCGCTCGCTAAGGGCTCGTTCCGTAATAACCGTGCCGGCGAGTGCGCCGGTTATTTCATGACAGGCCCCGACCGCCCGGCAATCGCTCCCTATCCTTGTGGGGGCTTCCCGAGGTTCAACATCCAACGGATGCCGAACCGGTCCGTGAGCATCCCAAAGCGAGTGGCCCAGAACGTCTCCTGCAAGGGCATCGTGATCTCGCCGTTTTCGCCGAGTGCCGTGAACAGTGCGTCGATTTCCCGCAGGCCTTCACAATGGATCGTCACCGAGAAGTTGTTGCCTGGCTGGAAGAGTCTGCCGGATATCGTGTCCGCCCCCATCAGAATCGTAAGCGATCCCTTGGTAAGCGACGAATGCATGATCTTGCCCTTCGTTTCCTCGGTCACCCAGGGCAAATCGCCCGGTGCTTCCGAGTACGGCAGGAGGAACAGCTCGGCATCGAAACATTTCTTGTAGAATTCCATGGCTTCGCGGCAGTTGCCATCAAAGTTTAAAAAGGTGACGACTTCATTCATGATTGGCTCCGTTTCAATATTCTATTCCGCCGGGAACTTGCCCGGCCAAGGGGTCGTTCCCAAAAGCGATCCCAGGACGAGGCGTCCGCTCCACTATTCTATGCGGCCTTGGGTTTTGCCAGCAGTCCGACGGCGGTGATGTAGCCGATGGCGGCCAGCGGGACGACGAAGCCGATCATCACCGAGCTGTGGTCGGCGACCAGGCCCATCAGCGGAGGCAGAATGGCGCCGCCGACGATGGCGGTGACCATCAGGCCGGAAAGCGGGTTGGCGTATTTCGGCATGGCGTCGACTGCGGTGGAAAAGATGAGCGGGAAAATGTTGGCGAATCCCAGCCCGATCACGAAACAAGCCGCGGCGGCAACGGCGGCAACCGGCACGAACAGCCCGAGCAGTCCCAGAATGGAAAGCCCGCAGGTGAGGGCCAGAAACTTGCGCGGCGCCATCCAGTTCAAGATTACGCCGCCGGAGAAGCGCCCGATGGTGAGGGCGGTGAAGAACAGGCCGGTGCCGAGCAGGCCCAGGCGCGCGATATCGATATTGAACTGCTCCTTAAGAAACAAGGGAATGTAGGAGCTCATGCACACTTCGGCGCCGACATAGAAAAAGATGGCGCCCACCATGGCCAGTACGTAGCCGTCGCCGAGCAGAGCCAGGCTGGAGGAGAAAGTGGCGGCGTGGCCCTCTCCGGTATCCTCTTTCACGTGCAGCGTGCTCACCGCTATCACGGTGATCGCCAGGGCGGCTGCGTAGATGGGAAACATGACTTGCCAGCTCGCGTGGAAGTAGCGGCCCGCGGCCCAGGGAATGATGGGCGCTGAGAGCGACCCGATGGCCTTGACGAATTGGCCGAGCGAAAGATTGCGCGCGTACTTGCCCGGCGCGGAGACGTCACGCATGATCGGGTTGCCGGCTACCTGGAGAATGGCCGCCCCGGCATCGAGCAGCAGCACGGTGAGCAGAAAGCGCGGGAAGGTAGTGAGGCCGAAGCTGGCGTTGAGCAGCCCGACCAGCGCGGTGACGAGTCCGAGCAGCAACACGGTTTTCTTGCCGCGCCGGTCTTGAAACACGCCCATCGGCACCGAGAGCAGGCCGAACATGCTGAATCCGACGAAGGGAATCAGCGAGGCCACCGTGTTGCTCAAGTGAAACTGATCTTTCGCCAGGCTGACGAACGGGCCGACCGCGTCGCCAAAGCCCATCGCGAGGAAAGCCAGAAAAACCGGGAAGGTGCGTATCTTCATAGCCAATCGCTGAATTGTAGCAACTCGCCGCGGCGGTGGAGCAGGCGTTTTCGCCTGCCAATCGCAGCGGCAACTGTTCGCGCTTCAGAGAACGGGATCTGGAGACCTGTTCACTGTCCGTGGAAATGTTAAACTTGTGGCCGTACCCCTACCCGGACGGAGCGTCGGTTGGATTCCCCCCCAGGTGAGATCACGCAGCTTTTGCTTCAATGGAAGCAGGGCGAACCCGATGCCTTCGATCGGTTGATGCCGCTGGTCTATCCCCATCTGCGCCAGATTGCAAGCGCCTACATCCGCAGAGAGAGAAATCCAGGAGTGCTCCAGGCGACCGCCCTGGTCCACGAAGTATACTTGCGATTGATCGGCCAAAAGAAGGCGGACTGGGCGGACCGCGCGCACTTTTACACCTTCGCAGCCAAGGTCATGCGCATGATTCTGATGGATCACGCACGGAGCAACGATGCGCAAAAGCGAGGCGGCGGCGCCGAGCATATCCCTTTGAACGGTCAGATTCCCTGGATCAAAATCGGCGGCGAGTCGATGATGGAACTCAACCGCGCGTTGGATAAGCTGGAAGCGATCGACCCGCGCAAGGTTCAGCTCGTCGAGCTCCGCTACTTCCTCGGATGCACGGCGGAGGAGACGGCCGAGGTCTTGCAGATCTCGAAAGCCACCGTGGACCGCGACGCGAAGTTCGCCAGGAGCTGGCTCTACCGGAGCATCCATGGGGACAGGAGCGTCAATGCGGAGCCGGCCTGATTCATTCGACGGACCATTTGCGCAGACCGTGAGAAGCGATTGCGCCGATCGGGAGTAGCCGATTGCCCCCAGCAGAGACCATCCTGGAACGCTGGCGCCGCGTGGAAGCCATTTTCCACGAAGTGACCGCGGCTCCCCATGAGGAAAGAGCCGCGCGCCTCGAAGCGCTCTGTGCGGGTGACAGCAGCCTGCTTGAGGAAGCAAGGTCCCTGCTCCGCGCCGCGGACGACGAGGAGCGGATCACCGCCTCCTTCGTACCCCCAGGGCCCGCGGAATTCCGGACGCGGCCGGCAATCTCCGCGCTGCTTGCTCAGGCGCTCGCCGAACCTGAAGACCGGCGCGCCGATTGGCTGGAGCGCGCCTGCGGCCAGGATCAGGCCCTTCTGAGCGAAGTCCGTTCCCTGCTGGCTTGCTTCCCAGCCTCGGCGCCCGAACCCGGCGCACCCGCCGCGCTGGCGGCGGCATCGCCCGATTCGCCGCGGCAGCTTGGTCCGTACCGCCTGGTGCGCCAGTTGGGCGAGGGCGGCATGGGCGCCGTCTTTCTCGCCACCCGCGCCGATGCGGAATTTGAAATGAGGGTGGCCGTCAAGCTCATCCGTCCCGGCGCGGATTCCGAGGTGCTGGTGACCCGGTTCCTCCGCGAGCGCCAGATTCTCGCCGGCATGGAGCATCCCAACATTGCGCGCCTGCTGGATGGCGGGACCAGCTCGGGCCAGCCCTACCTGGTGATGGATTATGTGGAGGGCCAGCCGCTGGATCGCTACTGCGACGAAGGCCGCCTCTCCATCCGCCAGAGGCTCAAGCTGTTCCGGAAGGTTTGTGCGCCGGTGCACTACGCCCATCAGAACCTGGTGATCCACCGCGATCTGAAACCCACCAACATTCTCGTCGGCGCGGATGGCGAACCCAAGCTGCTCGACTTCGGCATCGCCACGCTGTTGCAGGCCGACAACCCCGGTGCTGACCTGACCGCGGTCCATGGCCTCTTCCTCTCGCCTCTGTATGCCAGCCCGGAACAGTTGCGCGGACGGCGCACCACGGTGGCCAGCGACGTGTACTCGCTCGGTGTCATCCTCTATCAACTGCTCTGTGGATGCCATCCGTTCCAGGCCGAAACCGGCAACACAGCGGATCTGGTTGCCGCGGTGGTGAAGAGCGACCCGCTCCTGCCCAGCACGGCCGGAGGCCTTGCCGCAACCGCGGCGCCCGAACCGTCGAAGGTAGCCGAGTGCCGCGGCGAAAAGCCGGACCGGCTGCGGCGCATCCTGCGCGGCGACCTGGACAGCATCGTCATGAAGGCGCTGGCGAAAGAACCCGCGGACCGCTACGGGTCCGTCGAGGAGCTCTCCGCCGACATCGGCCGCTACCTGGAAGGCCGGCCGGTCCAGGCGGTCGAGGGAACGGCGGCCTACCGCGCGGATAAGTTCGTGCGGCGGCACAAGCTTGGAGTGGCGGCCGCCGCCGCGCTGGCGCTCTCCCTGATGGGCGGCCTGGCCGGCGTGCTGTACGAAGCGCGGGTTGCCAGCCTGGAGCGTACCCACGCGGAACTGCGCTTCAACGAAGCGCGGCAACTGGCCCACTACCTTCTCTTCGACCTTTACAGTTCGGTGCAGAAGCTGCCCGGCGCGACCCCGGTGCGGGCCGAGATGGCGGCGCGCTCCATGCAATACCTGGATCGCCTGGCGGCCGCCAAGTCCGGGGACGCCGGCCTGCGCGTCGAAACGGCGGAGGGGTATTTGCGCCTGGGCGATGTGCTGGGCGATCCCTTTCAGCCGAATCTCGGCAAGACGCCGGAAGCGCTGGAGAGCTATCGCAAAGCCATCGCGCTGCTCGGTCCGCTGCTGGCCGCAAACCCGGCCGACCGGCGGGCGCGCGCCGCCTATGCGCGCGCCAACGAGGGAGCCGGAGGGATCCTGAGTTTCGGCGGCAAGTCTCGCGAGGGCGTGGCTGCTCTCGAAGCCGCCGTGCGCGATTTCGAACGGCTGCTCGGAGCCGCACCGGACGATATCCCGACGCTCATCCGCGCCGGCGATGCCTACCAGCTCCTGGCAAGGCAACTGAGCACGCAGGGGGGATTTGTCGGGACCGAGAGACAGGGCGACGTGAGGGCTGACATCGACCAAGCCCTGGCCCGTTACGACGCCGCGCGCCGCCTGGCGCCCGGCGACGCCAGCGTCATTCGCAAGATCGCGGGCACCTACCAGGTGCTGGGCAGCATCGTCGCCGTGGCCGACCCCCGGAAAGGCGCCGAGATCTTCCGGCGCTCCCTGGCCACGCTCGATCAGATCGCCGCCGCCGACCGGGAGAGCGTGGATACCCTCAAAATCCGGTCCCAACTGCTGCTCAATCTGGGCTGGACCCTGGGGCAGACCAACGACTACCGGGCCGCGGTCGTCACGCTGGAACAGGCTCGCGACATTTCCGACCGCCTGGCGGGACTCGATCTCGAGGACAAAGCAGCCATGTACCACTCCACCGTCGCCTATCGCGACCTGGGGATCGTCTACGGATACGCTTCCAACCGGCCTAAGGCCATCGAAAACTTCCGCACCGCCGTGGCCATCTTCGACCGCCTGCTGAAGGTCGATCCCGCGAACAACACGTACCGGTCCGTGCAGGCCGACCTCGAATTGCGGATCGGCGATGCGCTCTCCGAGACCGGCCATCCGGAAGAGGCCATGGCTTCCGCGAGCGCCGGCCTCAAATCCATGTGCCGGCTGGCGGACGAGCCGGGAGCGACCGCAAGCACGCTGAGAGCCGCCGCCCGTTACCTCATGACGACGGAGGTGGCGCCGCTGCGCAACTATCCGCGCGCCCTGGCGTACGCCCGCAAGGCCGCCGATCTGAGCGGATACAAAGACTCGCTGGTCCTCGAGTCCCTGGCCGACGCGTGCTGGCGCAACGGCGATTTCGCGGGCGCGCGCGTGGCGATCGGCCGGGCGCTGGCACTGGTGCCCGCCGCTCGGCCCGGAGAGAAGCCGTCCCGCTCCCGCCAGTCCCTGGAAGACCTGGATGCCAAGATACGCGTCAAAGCCAAGCCCGACTGATGGCCTGTTCCCGTTCGAAGGTGCGTTGCCAAGCTTGCGCGCTGCGTCCATTTCGGTCATGATTGTTCGACGAGTTCGCGCCGCATCGTCTTCCGGCGCGGCTGGAACGGAAAGCAGGCAATATGCACCTTCTGTGGTTTCTGATGATTGGTATTGCTGCCGGCTGGCTTGCCGGGCAGTTGATGAAAGGTAGCGGCTACGGCCTCATCGGAGATTTAGTCATCGGCGTGATCGGAGCCTTCCTCGGCGGCTGGCTCCTCGGGGCGCTCGGATTCTACGCCCATGGGCTGATCGGGAGCCTGATCACGGCTACCATAGGGGCGGTGGTCTTGCTGTACCTGGTCCGGCTGATCAAGCGAGCGTAGGTGCGGCTTGCCCGCCAGCTACACTAAGAGCTTATGAAGACGCGGACCATCGGGATTGTGGTTCACGCAGTCGGCACCACCGGAGTGCTGCACCAACTGACTGGCGTGATCGCGCAGCACCAGGGCGATATCACTTCCGTCGAGATTCTGGCGAACCGGCCCGAAGAGGCCCGCACGTACTTCGAAGTGATTCTGCCGGGGGGCGTCGATCCGCTGGTCGAGGGATTGCGTGCCCTTCCCATCGTGCGCGGCGTAGAGGTCGTCAAGCCTTTCGAGACCGTATACGGCAAGCGCATCATCATCATGGGCGGCGGCGCGCAGGTGGGGCAGGTGGCCATCGGCGCGGTCTCCGAAGCCGACCGTCACAACATTCGCGGCGAACATATTTCGGTGGACACGATTCCGCTGGTGGGCGAGCAGAAACTGGCCGATGCCGTGCGCGCCGTGGCCCGCTTGCCGCGCGCCAAGGCGCTGGTGCTGGCCGGATCGTTGATGGGCGGCGAAATTGAAACGGCGGTGCGCGAAGTCCGCGAGCAGGGCCTGCTGGTGATCAGCCTGAATATGGCCGGCAGTGTGCCGGATGCGGCCGACCTGGTGGTCACCGACCCCGTGCAAGCCGGTGTGATGGCCGTGATGGCGGTCGCCGAAACCGCCAAATTCACTCTGGAACGCCTCAAGCGCCGCGTGTTCTAGCGTAGTCGATTTCGATAACGTTTTGTTTTGCGACGTCCGGTAACGCCGGCGGTCTTCGCCGCCGGCGCTTTTGGGAGCGGCCTGGCGGCGCGACCCGAACAGTGGGCGTGGTCGAGCGCGCAAGAGAGACACCGGCGGCAAGACCGCCGGCGTTACCGAAAACGCAACAACTCCGTTGGCAGGATGAATCCTGCGGCCGGGCATGCCCGGCCCGGCTTGGGCGATTCGCCCGAACCGGATGCACTCGGCGGTCGTCACAAAACAGCCGGTTTGGGTTATTGTAACCAGATGAGGTCTATTTCACTCCACTCAGTTAGCGACCATGCCGCGGCGGGTATGCTCGCCGCGCTCCTGCTGGCCTTTGGCTCGTCTGGCGCCGGGGCGCAGGAAACCAAACCTGCGCCTCCGCCGGCTCCTGCCGATGCGAAGCCCGCGCCCGCGCCGGCTCCCGCCGCCGATGCGAAGGATAAGGACAAAGAGAAAGCCGGCGACAAAGAAGCTCCGCTGCCCGCGGATGCGCACGTGGCGCAGAGCATTCAACTGGATGGCAAAACGCTCCACTATACGGTCACCGTGGGCACGCTGCCGGTCTACGACGCCGGCAAGAAGACCGCGGAGGTAGTCTACACGGCGTACACCATGGAGGGCCAGGACCGGCCGGTCGCCTTCGCGCTGAACGGCGGTCCGGGCGCGGCTTCCGTCTTTCTGAATTTCGGCGCCATCGGACCCAAGCGCATCGAGTTCGGCGTGGAGGGAGACAGCCCGTCGGATCCGGCCCAGTTAACCGACAATCCGGGTACCTGGCTGGATTTCACCGACCTGGTATTCATCGATCCCGTAGGCACCGGTTACAGCCGGTCGCTGATTCCGGTGCTCGACGCCAAGATTCAGTTCTTCAGCACCGACAACGACATTCACTACCTCTCGCGCATCATTTACGACTGGCTGGTCGCGAACGGGCGCGTGAGCTCGCGAAAATATTTTGTCGGAGAGAGCTACGGCGGCTATCGCGGCCCGCGCATCACGCATTACCTGCAGACCCAGCTCGGCGTGGCGATGAACGGCGTCGTGCTGGTCTCGCCGTATCTGAATCCGGCGCTGAATGAAAGCGGCGACGTCTCTCCGGTTCCGTGGATGCTGACGCTGCCATCGATTACGGCGGCGCATCTCGAGCGCGAGCACAAGCTGACGCCGGAAGCCATGGCGCCGGTGATTGCGTACACTCGCGGCGAGTATGCGACCGACCTGTTGAAAGGCCGTTCCGATCCGGAGGCGACGCCGCGCATCGTGAAGCGCGTGACCGCGCTGACCGGCCTCGAGGAGGAGTTTGTGCGGCGCGCCGGCGGACGGCTGGAGATCGGCGCCTATCTGCGCGAGGTCTTTCGCGAGAGCGGCAAGATCGGCAGCATATACGACTCGAACGTGACCGGGTATGACCCGTTTCCCTACGCTCCGGAGCAGCGCACCAACGATCCGATGCTGGAGAGCATCATCGCGCCGACCACTACCGCGATGGTGGAGTTTGTGACGCGCGTGGTCGGCTGGAAGACGGATGCGCGCTACAACACGCTCAGCCACGAGGTGGGCGCGCAGTGGGATCGCGACAGCCGCGCCCTGCGCATCGGCGCGGTGCCCGATCTGCGGCAGGCGGTGGCTGCCGACCCGAAGTTGCGCGTCATCGTCGCGCACGGGTGGAACGATCTCTCGTGCCCCTTCATGGGCTCGGTGCTGACGGTGGATCAGATGCCGTTGATGGGCGATCCTTCGCGCGTCGCCGTGCACGAGTATCCGGGCGGCCATATGTTTTACAGCCGTCCGGCCAGCCAGGCTGCCTTGCGCAAAGACGTGCAGGCGATGGTAAGCAAGCACTGAGGCCGTTGCCTAATTACTTTGCGGCCGCTCCCCGGCGCCGCGGCTGCGTGTGCCCGCCGCTATTTCTTCAGCAGCCGGTCGATATCGGTAAACAGGGCCTTGCCCTCGAAGACATTGCGCGTCAGGGCGGTGTATTCGTAATCCGCGCGAATGTAGCCGGCTGCATCGATGACATACACATGCGGCATTTCGGCGCTTTGCGGACTGAGGATGTAAGAGAACATCATCTGTCCCTCGTCGAGCGCCACCGGGTAGGTCAGCTTGTGGCCGGCGATGTACTGGGCGATGTTCTGCGCCGAGTCGGTCTTGATGTTGGCCACCGCCAGCACGGCAACCTTGTCGCCATACTTCTGCTGTATCTGGGCCAGCACGTCGGCAAAGGCGGCGCAGTGCGGGCAGTCGGTCTTCAGAAACTCGAGGACCAGCACCTTGCCGCGATAATCGGCCAGATCGTGAAACTGGAGCTTCAGGTCGGGAAGGGCAAAGCCCGGAGCGCGCCGCGGGCCTTCGGCGGCCGCCAGCGCGAGGGAACAAAGAAGAGTAATCAGGATGGTTCGCATTTTCACTTTTCAAGTTACCAGTTTTTTGAGGGATTCTTCATAGGGGGCGCGGGCCACGCCCTTTTCGGTGACGATGGCGGTGACGTAACGCGCCGGCGTGACGTCGAATGCCGGGTTCTCGACCACCGTCCCTTCCGGGGCGATGCGAGTACCGAAAACGTGGGTGACTTCGTCGGCGGCGCGCTGTTCGATGGGGATCGCGTCGCCCGAAGCCAGGCTCAGGTCGAGCGTTGAGACCGGCGCGGCGACAAAAAACGGCACGCCGTTCTCCTTCGCCAGCACGGCTACCGAATAGGTTCCCACCTTGTTGGCCACGTCGCCATTGGCGGCGATGCGGTCCGCGCCCACCACCACGCAGCCGATGCGGCCGGATTTTAGAAAGTGGCCGGCCATGTTGTCGGTGATGAGCGTGGTCGGGATCGAGTCCTGTTGCAGTTCCCACACCGTGAGCCGCGCGCCTTGCAGGAACGGACGGGTCTCGTCGGCGAAGACATCGATCCGCTTGCCGGCTTCCACCGCCGCGCGGATCACGCCCAGCGCGGTTCCGTATCCGGCGGTCGCCAGCGCGCCGGCGTTGCAATGGGTGAGCACGGTTTTCCGGTCCGGCACCAGCGAGGCTCCGTTGCGGCCGATGGCGCGGCAGATCGCGATGTCTTCCTCGCGCACCAACAGCGCTTCTTCCACCAGGCGCCGGCGGATTTCCCCGATCGGCTGGCCGGCCACGCTTGCGTACACCCGCTTCATGCGGTCGATCGCCCAAAAAAGATTGACCGCGGTGGGACGCGTGGCGGCCAGCGTCGCGCAGATCTCTTCCATTTGTGCGTCAAGCGTCCGCGTGTCGAAGTCGGTTTCCGAAGCATGCAGCACGCCCAGCGCCACGCCCATCGCCGCCGCGACACCGATAGCCGGCGCGCCGCGAATCGTCATGTCGCGGATGGCCGTCGCCACTTCCTGGAAGCTGCGGCAGGTGACGTACTTTCGCTCGAGCGGCAGCCTCGTCTGGTCGATCATCACCACCGCGCCGTCAATCCACTGAATGGTCTCGATCATAAGTGGGGCAGCATCCTCTTTTCCGTCAAGAGCGCGATGAAGAAGAGCGAATTGTACGCCGCGTGCATGATCGCGGCGGCCTTGGTGGAACCGGTGGCCTGGCGCATCCATCCGAAGGCCACGCCGGCCATCGCGATGATCAGCGCGTGTCGCCACGAGTTGCCGTACTCCTGAAAATGGAGCAGCCCGAACGGCAGGGCAGCCAGCAGAATGCCGGGCGCCGCGCCCAGGCTGCGCACCAGCACCGGCTGTAGAAATCCGCGAAAGACCAGTTCCTCGCAAAGCGGCGCCAGGGTGACGCCGAGCACGCACATCACCAGGATATCGGCGCGCGACTCCATCAGTTGCGTCATCGGGTTTTCGCCGGTCGGCGTGTGGATCAGGCTGCTCGCCAGCGCCACCAGCACCGCGGTGATCATGCCGCACAACATCACCCACATCACCGGCAGGCGGATCGGCGTCCATCCGAGCGAACGCCAGAACGGGCGGCCGTACCACAACCGGAACATCAGCCGCAGCGAGCCGAACAAAAGGCCGTACAACACGATCATCTCGGCGGCCAGGCTCACCACTTTCAATTTGAGCGAAGCCAACGTAAGCCATCCGACGGCCCAGCCCGCCAGCAGGCTGGGAATCGCCAGGCCGAAGAACCACAGCAGGTCGCCGTAGCCCCAAAACGGATCGCGCTCCGGCGCGGGCGGCGCCCCGGCGGGAAACTCGGCGACCTGCTCCGGCACTACCGGGAGCTGCGGCGCGGCGGCTGGTTCCGGATTCGTAGGCGGCTCTTCCGGCGTCATGAACCCTTCTCGATCAGCGCCGCGGCCAGCAGCGGAATCATCAGCTCGTGATGGCCCGTGATGGAAAGCCCGACGCCGCCCGAGCCCGCGTGCGGACGTTGGACGACATTCATCCGCGGCCGGTAGTGTTGCAGAAAATCGAAATTGGCGGTAGTGAATCCGCTCACCGGGTGGCCCAGGTTGCGCACCGCGGAGACGGCCTTCAGGAAGACCTCGGGCAGCACCACGGCTGAACCCACGTTCAGATACACGCCGCCATCGTCGAGGTCCGCAACATAAGAACACAGCAGCCGAAAATCGTGATGCGAGCCAGCGCCGATGGCCGCCCCATCGGCCGCCGGATGTGTGTGCGGCGTATCGGTTCCCATCGCCACGTGCACGGTAACGGGCACCGCGGCGCGATACGCTTCCAGCACCAGGCTGAACGGCGCGCAGGCCGGAGCGGCAGCCGCTTCCAGGCGCCGGCCCAGCGCTTCGCCGATTCCCAACCCGTCGCGCATGCCTTCGGCGATGGCTTCATTCATTTCGCGGCCCGTTTCTTCCGCCGATCCGAAGCGGCCGTCCGGCAGCGCCGCCTCCACGTCCTCGCTGGTGTGCCCGGCCAGCGCGATTTCGAAATCGTGAATGGCCGCCGCGCCGTTCAGCGCGAACACCGTGGCGTAGCCGCGCCGCATCAGGTCGATCAGAACCGGCGCCAGGCCGCATTTGATGACGTGACCGCCCAGGCCCCAGATGATGGCGCGCTTCTTCGCGCGCGCCGCGGCGACCGCGTCCGCTACCTTGCGCAAATCCGCGCTCGCCAGAATGCGCGGCAGCGAATCCAGCCACGCGCCCATGCCCGATCCCTTGGCGTAAGGCGACGCGAAGTCCGCCGTCCCGATCTTGCCTCCGCGCTCCCGCAACCCCACCGTGTGCAGCCCGGCGAAATCGAGCGGCTGCTTCCGGTACCGGCTCATGCCGCCACTCCTTTGCCCAGCACTTTGCGCAGCGCCTCCGCGGTGTAGCTTTTCTTCGAGCGCGCCACCTGTTCGGGCGTGCCGCAGGCCACCACGCGGCCGCCGTATTCGCCGCCATCCGGACCCAGGTCGATGATCCAGTCGGCGGTTTTGACCACGTCCAGGTTGTGCTCGATCACCACCACCGTGTTGCCCAATCCGACCAGCCGCTGTAGCACATCCAGCAGCTTGCGCACGTCGTCGAAATGCAATCCGGTGGTGGGCTCGTCGAGCAGATAGAAGGTGCGGCCGGTCTGCCGCTTGCTCAGTTCCTTGGCCAGCTTGATGCGCTGCGCTTCGCCGCCGGACAGCGTGGTGGAAGACTGGCCGAGATGCACATACCCCAGCCCCACGTCGTGCAAGGTTTCCAGCTTGGCGCGGATCTGCGGCAGGTTCTCCATCAGCGGCAGGGCGTCCTCCACGGTGGCGTCCAGCAGGTCCGCGATCGAGTACCCCTTGAACTTCACCTGCAAGGTTTCGCGATTGTAGCGGCGGCCGCGGCAGACGTCGCAGGTGACGTACACGTCGGGCAGGAAGTTCATTTCGATGCGCTTCAGCCCGTCTCCCTGGCAGGCTTCGCAGCGCCCGCCCTTCACGTTGAAGCTGAAGCGGCCGGGCTTGTAGCCGCGTTCGCGCGATTCCGGCAACATGGCGTAAAGATCGCGGATGGGCGTGAACAGACCGGTGTAGGTGGCGGGATTCGAGCGCGGCGTGCGGCCGATCGGCGCCTGGTCGATGCGGATCACTTTGTCCAGCAGCGCTATCCCCTCGATCGAGTCGTGCTCACCCGGTTCCTCGCGCGAGCCGTAGATCTCGCGTGCCAGCGAACGGTAGAGTATTTCGTTGATCAGCGTCGACTTGCCGCTGCCCGAAACGCCCGTCACTACGGTCAGCACGCCCAGCGGGATGGCGACATCCAGGTTTTTAAGATTGTGCTGGCGGGCGCCGTGGATGCGCAACTGGCTCTCGCCCGGCGTCCGCCGCTCCCGCGGCAACGGAATCTCGAGCGCGCCCGAAAGGTACTGGCCGGTGAGCGATTGCGGATTGCGGGCGATCGCCGCCGGATCGCCCGCGGCCACCAGCAACCCGCCCAGGCGGCCGGCGCCGGGGCCAAGATCGATCACGTAGTCGGCGCGCGCAATGGTTTCGGCGTCGTGCTCCACCACTAGCACCGTGTTGCCCATGTCGCGCAAATGCGCCAGCGTCTCGAGCAGCCGGCCGTTGTCGCGCGGGTGCAGGCCGATCGAGGGCTCGTCCAGCACGTACAGCACGCCGCGCAGTTTCGAGCCGATCTGGGTCGCCAGCCGGATGCGCTGCGATTCGCCGCCGGAAAGCGTGGCCGCGGAGCGCTCCAGGCTGATGTAATCCAGGCCCACCGAGGACAGAAACTCCAGCCGCCGGCGGATTTCATCCACTACGCGGCCGGCGATTTGCGTCTCGCGATCGCCGAATTCCCAGTTCCGCACCGTCACCAACGCGCGCGCCACCGGCAGCGCGGTGAATTCCGCGATCGAGAAATTCTTCACCTGCACCGCCAGGCTGGCCGGCCGCAGCCGCTTGCCGCCGCACGCCGTGCATTCCACCGGCGACATGTATTCGGTCAGCCACTCGCGATAGCCTTCGGTCGAGTTGTCGTAGGCCTGTTGTAGAATCCCGAGAATCCCCGGCGCGCCGTTGGCGCCGTTCAGCAGAGCCGCGCGCGATTGTTTGGGCAGGCTCTCGAATGGCGTTTTCAAATCGATCTTCGCGCGCCGCGCCAGCGCTTCCAGTTCCTGCTGCATGGTCCAGGAACCGGCGCCCGGTCCGAGCCCGCCATCGAGCAGAGGCTTCGAAGCGTCGGCGATCACCTTGGCGGGATCGAACGTCCATCGGCTGCCCAGCCCGTGGCACTCCGCGCAGGCTCCGTAGGGGCTGTTGAACGAGAACGAGCGCGGCTCCAGTTGCGGAATGCTCGCGCCGCACACGGTGCAGGCCAGCTTCTGCGAGTACAACCGCTCTTCGCCGTTCACCACCGCCACCAGCACCAGCCCGCCGGCCAACTTGGTCGCGATATCGATGGCTGCCTCCAGGCGCTTCTCGATTCCGCGCTTCACCAGCAGCCGGTCCACCACCACTTCGATGGTATGATTGCGCCGTTTGTCGAGCCGGAAATCGTCGTCGAGCGAGCGCAGCACGCCATCCACCCGTGCCCGCACGAAGCCTTGCCGCGCCAGCTTTTCCAGGTCTTTCTTATATTCGCCCTTCCGCCCGCGGACCACCGGCGCCATCACCATGATCCGGTCTTCCGGCTTCAGCGCCAGCACGTGCTGCAGGATCTGCTCGGTGGTCTGGCGCGAAATCTCGTTGCCGCACACCGGGCAGTGCGGCACGCCGATCGAGGAATAGAGCAGCCGCAGGTAATCGTAAATTTCGGTGATGGTGCCCACCGTGGAGCGCGGGCTGCGGCTGGTGGTTTTTTGCTCGATCGAAATCGCCGGGCTGAGGCCGTCCACCGAATCCACGTCCGGCCGCTCCATCTGGTCGAGGAACTGGCGCGCGTAGGTGGAAAGGGTCTCCACATAGCGGCGCTGGCCCTCGGCGTAGATGGTGTCGAAGGCCAGCGACGATTTCCCGCTCCCGCTCAGACCCGTGATCACGGTCAGCGCGTTGCGCGGAATTTCCACGTCGATATTTTTCAAATTGTGCTGCCGCGCACCATGCACGGTGATTCTGTCGAGCATAAGGACTTGCTTCGGCTGGAAAAGGCGAACTTCTTATTGTGACGCCAGTTGTGCCGGTTCCGCAAATTGAGCTACAACCATAGTTGGCACAAGCCCAGTGCGAAAGTGCGTACACTGCGGAGGCAAGCTGCGGCGGATCCACCGAACGCTGATCGAGCGCCTTTCCTATCTGGGGATCTTTCAATGCTGCGTGTGCGAGCGCGAGCAGCACCTGTTCCGGCCGTATCGCCTCCACTTGGGGCCCCATGCGCGCTGCCCGAAGTGCGGAACTTTTCGTTTGAAGCGTCTCGGCGAGCCGGATGTGGTGGACCGCATCCAGGGCGGCTTTTGGAACCTGCTCGAACGGCTGTCGCACGGGAATCTGTATCATTGCAGGTTCTGCCGGTTGCAGTTCTACGACCGGCGGCCGCTCGTGTCGCAGGACCCGGAGCCGCCCTCCGCACCCCAGGCAGTGGCCGGAAACATGCGCGGCTAGGTATCGGAGCCGCGGCCAAAGGGAGCCGCACCGCCTATCGGAGCCGCGACCGTTAGAGAGCGGTCGCAGGTCGCTGTTGCTGTGACGATCACTGTCGCGATCGCACGCCGCTGCCGCTGCTAGATAGAGCTCTTATGACGGACTTCACCGCCGATCGCGCCGAAATCGGCCGGCGCCTCGACCAGCTTCTCCATGAACGACTGCCGCAATACAGCCGCTCCCGCATTCAGCAATGGATCCGCGATGGCCGCGTGCTGGTGAACGGCGCGGCGGCGCGCGCTTCGTACACGGTTCGCGGCGGCGAATCCATCCACGTGGAACCAGCCGAGCCCGCGCCCCTGCGCGCCGAACCGGAAGAGATTCCGCTCGCCATCCTCTACGAAGATGACGACGTGGTCGCCGTGGATAAGCCGGCTGGCATGGTGGTCCACGCCGGCGCCGGCGTCCATTCCGGAACGCTGGTGAACGCGCTGCTGCACCGCTTCGGCGCGCTCTCCGGCGTGGGCGGCGAACTGCGGCCGGGCATCGTCCACCGTCTCGACCGCTACACCAGCGGCGTGATCCTGGTCGCTAAGAACGATGCCGCGCACCGCAAGCTGGCCGCCCAGTTCTCCGGCCGCCGCGTGGAAAAGGTCTACCTGGCGTTGGTGCACGGCGCGGTGAAGCAGGAAAGCGGCGTCATCGACCGGCCGATTGCGCGCGACCCCATCCACCGCACCCGCATGACGGCGCGCCTTCGCGAGGGACGCTCCGCGCACACCGAGTACCGCGTCGCCGCGCGCCCGCCCGGCTTCACCTTTCTCGAAGTGAAGATCGGCACCGGCCGCACCCACCAGATCCGCGTTCACTTGGCCAGCATCGGCCACCCCGTCGCCGGCGACACGCTATACGGAGCGCCCGCCCAAGTCCCCGGCCACGCCGCGCTAGGCCGCTATTTCCTGCACGCCCACCGCATCCGCTTCTTCCGCCCCGCCGATGGAGAGCCCGTCACGGTCGTCTCCCCGCTGCCGCCGGAGCTGGAAGATTGGATGTCGGGATGCAGTGGGGCGTAGCCGAGAAGAGTGGGCGAGACATGCGCTTCCAGGAGTTCGGGTCGGCTACTCCCTTTGGCTATCGGCCTGACGGTTTGCCAGGGAATGGAGCCACAGTACCGCCTCCCGGATGGTTTTGATCTCCGCCGTCGGCTGCTCCAGCGTGTCCTGGGGCGGTATCGTCAACCCGAGTTTTCTTGCGAGATACTGCATGTCGTCGAAGACGTCCTCCTCTCCTTCATGCAGTGCGTCCTCATAGGTGTCCGCCGGGGCTATGCTGAAGCTCTTTGAAATCACGTGTGATTTGTAGTAATCGTAGACGGCTGCCGGTATCGCGTCAGGGACATTATCCCCTCGGAACGCCCGAATGAATTCATCGCGCGGGACACCCCTATGTTTTCCCAGTTGGTATTGACCGACGCTAGCGGCAATCACGATCACGACGATCATGAAGACGCCGCCAACCACAAGACCGTTCAAAACGTGACTCACGTGAATCAGATCCAGTACCAGACTACCAGCCTTTTACTGCCCGAACATCTCAGTTAGCACGCGGCCTACCGAGCCGCTGGGGGTTTCCACGCGCAGGATGGTGGCCAGCGTGGGAGCGATGTCGTTCGGCGTGATGTTGTTATCGTACTCGCCGGCGCGAATGCCGGGGCCCAGGAAGATCACCGGCACGTGGGTGTCGTAGCCAAATGGCAGGCCGTGGGTGGTGACCGTATCACCGATAATCCAGAAAGGATCGAGGAGCACCTCCAGGTCGGCGCCGCGGCGCGGGAAATAGCCGTTCATCGCCATCCGTCCCACCGAGTCCTCGAGTGCCTGGCCGGTTGCCAGTTGCACGCCGGTATAGACGCGGAAGACATGCGGCACTTCGCGCAACGCCTCGGCCGCCGTGCGCTCCACCTCGGCGAGGTCAAGCTTCTTGAAGGCTATCAGCTCGTGATTGAGATAGACCACCCCTTCCAACGTGGCCGTGATCCAATCGAACTTACCGTACTTCTTGCTAAGCGTGTCCTCGACTGTCTTAGCGATGACTCCGTCCGCCATGCGGCCGCCCGGCATATGTCGAGCCGTGTTCACTTCGGGCACGGGAGCCACGCCGTGATCCGCTGTGAGCACCACCAGTACGTTATCGAGGCCCACCGCGCGGTCCAGCGCGGCGAAGAACTTTGCCAGTAACTCGTCGGTGGCTGCCGAAACGGCGCGCGCTTCGGGTGAATCCGGGCCATAGGCGTGCCCGACATAATCGTTGGAAGAGAAACTGACTGCTAACAAGTCAGTGACGCCGCGCTGACCCAGTTGCTCGCCGGCCAACGCGCGTTCGGCGAAGGCTTCTACTATCTCATTGCCGTATGGCGTGGCTTCAATCGCGCTATACAACTGGCCGGGTTGCGGCATTTCGTGGCCCAGCCAGGTCCGGCGTGCGTAACGGTCGGCGGGGTGCGCGGCGTCCGCTTCTTTGACCCAAGCCGGCACATCTTCAAAATAGTAAGTACTGGAGACGAAGCTGCCGCTCCTGCCATCGAACCAATACGCCGCGTTGGCCATATGACCGGCAGGTAAGATGGCGGCCCGGTCCTTGAGCGAGATACCGATCACGCGCGACTGGTTATTGTCCGCGATCTTCAGTTCGTCGCCCACTGTGTCCACCAGCATGCGTCGCGGCGAGGAGCCCACGCCAGGCAGCCCCCCTACCAGCGAAGTCTGCGGATCGGAGACACTGGTGACCTGCATGCCTGCCTCGCGGTCGTACCACGAGTTGGCGACAATGCCGCTGAGCGCGGGCATGGCGCCCGAGAGGAAGATGCTGTGCCCCACCGCGGTCACGGTGGGGAAGTGCTGGTAGCGGGCGTTGGTGAAAACGGCGCCCTTGCTTAGCAGGAGGTCGAACCCGCCGTGATAGTCCGAGCGGTAGCGGGTGAGGTAGTCATAGCGGAACTGATCGATGACGATTGCCACCACCAGTTTCGGCTTCTTGGGAGCGGCGCTCAGCAGGCTGCCCGCCATCAGGATTAAGGCCAGGAATTTGCTCATGACCACTTAGGCTATCACTCGAATGTGACAAAGAAATGATCAATGGCCACGCGCAGAACGGCGCTGCGAAGCAGTTACTTCTCGACGCTGGCGGCGGGAGCGGGTTTGCTCTCGGACTTGGTCTCGGATTTGGTATCGGGCTTCGACTCCGGCTTGTCGCCGGTCTTGTTCGCGTGTCCGTTCTTGGAATCCGGCGCAGAAGCCTTGCCGCTTCCGTAGTCGTTAATGTACCAACCGGACCCCTTGAATTTCAGCGAAGGAGCCGACACCAGCCGTTCCACTTCGCCGCCGCACTCCGGGTGCTGAGTCAGAGCTTCGTCGGCGAACTTTTGGAGAACCTCGAAGTTTTTCCCGCAACGGTGACAGAGATATTCGTAAAGGGGCATAAAGACAGGATAATTCCCCCACAACCTGCTTCTATTATAGCCCACCCTGTTAGCGCCGGCTGGCGGCATTCGGCAGGCTCGCGGGCGGCGCAGGGAATGGGTCACGGGGCACTCGGGAATTGGGGACGGAATCACATGACCGAAGAACGCCCGACCCGCGGATGTGCGCCAGTCGACGCGCCCCATATGTCCGGTTGGGGGAAGTTCGGCGCGTCGATGCATCCCCTGAAACGCCTTCAGGCTGTCGCGTTCGATGTGGTTTTCTTTGTCCTGTGCGCGATCCTGAAAGTAGGCTACCCGCGTAGGGGGCACCAGACCGCGCTCGCATTGCCCTGAAGGAAAAGTCCGGCGTGGGGCGACTCGCCCCACAAACCGCAGATGCCGTTAAATAAAATCAGTAACTTATAGATGTTTCGTGGGAACAAATTGCCCCACGAAGGCGATTTTCGCCTCGGAAGCCCACGCCATGGCGCTCAGATCACCCGCAGCTCTTTGGGTGTTGGCGTGAGTATCGTGCAGCCGGTTGCGGTCACCTCTACCGTGTCTTCGATGCGGATGCCGCCGAAGTCTTCGAGGTAGACGCCGGGCTCGATGGTGACGGCCATGCCGGACTGGAGGATGGTCTTGTCGCGCTTGCCCAGGCGCGGGGGTTCGTGGATTTCCAGGCCCAGTCCGTGGCCGGTGGAATGGACGAAGGCGCGGTCGTAGCCGTAAGCGCGCAGCACGCGGCGGGCAGCGGCATCCACCTGGAAAGCGGCCACGCCGGCGCGCACAGCATCAATGCCGGCCAGTTGCGCTTCGAGCACGGCGCGGTAGACGCGCTTGACGCGGGCGCCGGGCGTGCCCAGGAACAACATGCGCGTCATGTCGCTCGCGTAGCCATCGCAAAACGCGCCCATGTCTACCACCACCAGATCGCCGTCGCGGAGTCGCGCGGTGGTGGGCTCGGCATGGGGAAGCGCGGAACGGCGGCCGGCGGCGACGATGGTTTCAAAGCTGGGTTTTTCGGCGCCCAGGCGGCGCATGCCGTATTCGATCTCCGCCGCCAGGTCCCGCTCGGTCATACCGGCGCGCACGCGGGCGACGGCAAGCTCGAAGGCGCGCGAGTTGAGTTCGACGGAGCGGCGGATCAGATCGAGCTCACCCGCCGACTTGATCATGCGCAGATCTTCCACCATGCCAGGGAGCGGCTCGAGCGAAGCTCTCATCGGCAAGTGCGACTGGAGCGCCTGGAACGCGGCGCAGGTGATGCGGCCAGGATCATAGCCGATGCGCACGGCTCCCAGCTTGCGCAGCGCGGCGGCCACGCCGTCCATCAGCGGGCCTTTGCAGATCTTCACCCGGCAAGAGACCAGCTGCGCGGCCTGGATGGCGTAACGCGGATCGGTAAAGAGAACGGCCTTGCCGGGGCGCACCAGCAGGGCGGCGTTGTCGCCGGTGAAGCCGGAGAGATAGCGCACGTTGGGCGCGACCGAGACCAACAGCGCGCCGGCTCCGCGCGCGGCCAGGGCGCCGGCCAGCCGCTGGCGGCGGGCATGGAACTCGTTAGCGTTCACTGTCGAGATCCTTGGCGAGCACCAGGGCGCGCTCGGCCAACGCATCGGCTTCGCGCATGTCGCCCTTGGCCTCGGCGTCGTCGGAGAGCCTGACCATGCCTTCGATGCGTGCGATGGCGCTGAGCTCGTGAGCGTTCAAGCGGCGGAGGCGAGCTTGTTCCACCAGGTGGCGGATGTCGCGCTTGCATTGGGCGGCGGATTCCTGCAAGCGTTTGCTCTCTTCCGCGGAGAGCACCTGCTGAATGGGAGCGCGCGCCGGCTCTTCGGCAGCGGCGGGGGGCGCGGGTGTCTCGGGACGAGCCGGGCTGGCGGCTGGAGGCCCCGGGCTGCGCCGCACGGGCCGCGGCGGAGCAGCCGGCTCCGCAGTATCCTGGGATACCTCGCCTGCGGCCAACGCTGCCTCCGAAACCGGCTGCGGCGGTGGCAGCTCCACCTGCGTTTGCGGAGTGGAAAGCGGTTGCGGCGGAGCAGCAGATTTGGCGGCGGGCACCGGGGCCGCCGGAGTGGCCGGCGCCACCGGCTTCTTACCTTGCAGCACGCAACCGGCGAGCAAGACCGCGAGAGCCGCGACTAGAACGAACTTAGCGCTACGCATCGACCGCCTAAAAGGGTGCGAAGAAGCGCGCCCGCAAGCGGGCGTTGGCAGGTTGAAACCTGCCCCACCTCGCGGGCTCGCACACGTCGCTATCATTTGAAGAACATCGGCACTCAGGCCGCTATCGGCAGGCGTATAAAAAATGCCGTGCCTTTGCCGGGCTCGCTGGTGAAATCGATTGTACCATCGTGGAGCTGCACGACCCGGAAAGCCATCGCCAAGCCGATGCCGGAGCCTTTCTGCTTGGTGGTGAAGTAGAGGCGGAAAATCTTCTCCCGCAGGTCGGGCGGGATGCCCGGTCCGGTATCGGACACGCGGATTTCGGCGGTGTCGCCCGCGGCCGAGGATTCCAGGCGCAATTCGCCGCCGGCGGGCATGGCCTCGATCGCGTTGACGACGATGTTGAGCACGGCCTGTTTCAAGAGATCGCGATCGATACGCACCTCGACGCCCTCGGCCTTCCGCTCATCCACCACGCGGATTCCGGAGGCGTCGGCTTGCGGGCGGGCCAGATCGACGAGGCCGCGCACGAAATCGTCGAGTGGCACGTTAGCGAGGTTCAGTTCCACTGGCCGGGTGAAATCGAGGAAGGTTTTCACCACGCGGTCGAGGCGCAGTATTTCGCTCGAGATGATGTCCATCTGCGGCTCGAGCGCCGTGTCGCCGTGGGCGAGCTTGGCGCGCGCCACCTCCACGTGCAGGAGTATGGCGTTGAGCGGGTTCTTGACTTCGTGGGCCACGCCGCCGGAGACGCGGCTGAGAGCGGCCAGCCGGTCGGCGGTTTGCAACTCGCGGCCGAGCTTGCGCTGGGCTTCCGGATCGCGCAGGCGGATGAGCGTACCCGAGCCGGCGCCGCCGGGCGCAGTCAGCGGATCCACCGAAAGCAGCGCGGAGGCGGCGCTCGGAGACGAGTCGCCTGGCCTGACCTCAACCCGGCGCTTGCCGATCGACAGGCCGGCGGCGGTGGCCTGCGCGATCACCTGGCCCAACAGCGTTTCCGGGGAAAAGATTTGGGCGATGGTCTTGCCGGTGAGCGCTGCGGCATCGAGACCGGTGAACTTATCCACCGTGCCGGAAGCGAATACCAGCCTGCCTTCGCGATTGAACAGGAACACGGCGTCTTCCAGATCGCGCAGCAGCCGGCCGAGATTGCCGCGCAGGTCGGAAACTTCGAACTGCGCGCCGCGCAATTGGAGGCCGAGTTGGGCGACACGGGAAGAAATGACGGAAAGGTCGTCGGTGGCGGCCTTGGCAACCGTCGCTTCGGGTGGGTTCTCGCCGCTAGTCATCGACTCGACCTGCCGGCGCAGGCGGCTCAAGGGGCGGAAGGCGATGGCGGAAACCAGCATGGTGACCAGCGCGGCGCCCAGCACGGAGAACAAGGCGACGATGGCGTTTTCCTTGAGCCGCGGCATCATCTCGGCGCTGATGAGCTCGGGGGCCACCACCACGCGCACAAACAGAATCGGCGGCCCGTTGCGCGGCCCCAAAGGCTGCTGCAACTGGTAGTATTTTTTCACCCGCAGCATGCGCCATTTGCCGTACCAGCCATTGTCCGTAACCACCGGACGGAAATCGTCGTAGGGGAGCAGAACTTTGCCGATCTCGTCGGGAATGGAATCGGCGAGAATTTCGTTTTCGGGGCTCAGCACAGCGATTTCAACGATAGCGTGCGAAGCCAGCATGGTGTCGCGCAGCAGGGTCGAAACCTCGGGGTCGCGCACGGCCTCGCCCAGCGGCTTGGTGCGCTGGCGATTCAAGGAGAGTCCCACCAGGTCGGAAGCCAGCGTGCGCAGGTTTTCGGCGCGCTCCAGCGTGGCGGCGAATTGCTGGTTGATCTCGCCGGCGAGATCGACGCACGAGATGGTGCCGGCCAGCAGAACGGCCAGCAGAACGAACGATAGCGTCAGCCGGGCCTTCAGGTTCATGGATGCGTCACGGCACGGTGAGAACGAGCTTGCCGGTGGTCTGGCGGCTTTCCAGGTCGCGGTGAGCTTGCGCGGCCTGGGCGAGCGGATAGGTTGCGCCGATGCGCAGATGCAGCCTGCCGGCGGCAATCCAGCCGAGCACGTCGCCGGCGCGCCAGAGCAGTTCGTCGTGGGTCAACAGGTAGTGGCCGAGGCTGGGACGCGTGAGGTAGAGCGAGCCCTTGGCGTTGAGGACGGAAGGATCGAAGGGTGGAATCGGGCCGCTCGATTGCCCGAACAGCGCCAGCAGGCCGCGCGGGCGAAGCGAATTGAGGCTTTGCTCGAAGGTGGTCCGCGCCACCGAATCGTAGACGACGTCCACACCGCGGCCGGCGGTGAGGCGCTTGACCTCGGCCGCGAAATCCTGCTGGGTATAAAGGATGGCTTCGTCGCAGCCGTTTGCGCGGGCGACGCGCGCTTTCTCCTCGGTGGATACGGTGCCGAAAACGCGCGCGCCGAGCATTTTCGCCATCTGCGCGATGAGCCCGCCGGCGCCGCCGGCCGCCGCGTGCACCAGGCAGGTGTCGCCGCTCTTCAACGGAAAAGTGGAGTGCGTGAGGTAATGCGCGGTCATGCCTTGCAGCATGGCCGCGGCGGCCGTTGCCAGGTCCACATGATCCGGGATCTTGACGAGCTGCGCCGCGGGGACAGTGGCGTATTCGGCATAAGAACCGCGGGTTGTGCAATACGCCACGCGGTCGCCGGGAGCGACCTCGGTGACTTCCGAGCCCACCGCCTCGACTGTGCCGGCGGCCTCCTGGCCGAGCGTCATCGGAAAATCGGCTTTATAGTGCCCGGTGCGGAAATAAATATCGATGAAATTGACGCCGCTGGCGGCGATGCGCACCAGGGCCTGGTTGGCGGCGGGTCGCGGAATGGGAATGTCCACCAATTCCAGTTTTTCCGGGCCACCGGCTTCTTTGACTTGAATGGCTTTCATGATTCGACTCACTTTCAATCCATGTCCGACCACGACGCGCTTTTAAGACGCCGGACTGGCGCGCCGGAAGAGCAGGCGCAGCCCCCGCCGGGCATGCACAACCGCCGCATAGAGCAGCAAATAGAATAACGCAAACGGGAACGAGAACAGGCGGGCCAGCGTGCGCACGGCGCCGGAGCCGGCCAAGCCTGCGCGAGCGAACGCAAACTCGCGGATGATCTTGATGTGCTTGCGGTCCAGCCAGAAGTAGTCCGCGTTTTCGTTGATGATGAAAACCTTGGCCGGCACGCGCAGCGCGAGCGCCCATTTCCACTTCATCATGAGCGGCTCTTCGGAGCAGACGATGCCCATCATCGGGTAATTCCGCGCGCGCAATTCGCGGTACAGTTGCGCGCGCCCCTGCCGGCCGCGATAGTCCGAAACGCGGAATACGCGGGTGGTGCGGGCATCCAGGCCGAGCGGCAGGTTGGCGAAACAGGAGACCAGGTCTATGGGAACGTCCGCGCCCCAGGAGCGGCGCAATCCGGCGATCACCTTTTCCAGGATGCCGCGCGAGCCGCTCTCCACCAACAGGATGGAAGAGGCTTCGGGAAGGCGGCCGCTGAGCACGTAACGCACTGTTCCGAATATAGCGCGGGTGTTAGGCTGGTGTTGGTACGCCGGGCCGGGCGTGCCCGGCCCCTACGGATTCCCGCAGGACCGTTGTAGGGGCGAGGCATGCCTCGCCCTCGGGTCGCGAGACAAAGTGTTTTCGTAATTGCGAAATGGCGTAACCAAGCCATGCTGGAACACCTTCTCACCGAACAAGTGAACCCGGCTTCGGCGGCCATTGATGCCGCCGGCACGGAAGCGGCCCTGCGGATCATCAACCGCGAGGACGCCAAAGTGGCGGAAGCGGTGGAACGCGAGATACCGGCGATTGCGCGTGCGGTCGACGCCATTGCGGACGCGATCGAACGCGGCGGCCGGCTGTTTTATATCGGCGCCGGAACCAGCGGGCGGCTGGGCTTGCAGGACGCGGCTGAGATTCCGCCCACGTTCGGAGCGTCACCGGAACTGGTCACAGGCATCATCGCCGGCGGCGAAGCGGCCGTAAGCCGCGCGACCGAAGCCAGCGAAGACGATCCGGCCGCCGGCGCGCGCGATTTGACGACGCATGGATTCACCGCGCGCGACGTTCTGGTGGGCCTGGCCGCCAGCGGCCGCACGCCTTACGTGCTGGGCGCGATCGCCGAAGCGCGGCGGCTGGGCGCGGTGACAGTGGGCGTCAGTTGCACGTCCGATTCGGAACTGGCGCGCGCGGCCGATATCGCCATCACGCCGCTGGCGGGGCCGGAGGTGATTGCCGGCTCGACGCGCCTGAAGGCGGGCACGGCGCAGAAGTTGGTCCTCAACATGCTCTCCACGGCAGTGTGCATCCGGCTGGGCTACGTTTACGGCAACCTGATGGTGAACGTGCAGCCCACGAACAGCAAGCTGGCGGACCGGGCGCGGCGGATCATCGCCGCGGCTGCCGAAGTGAGCCAGGAGCGCGCCGGCGAGCTGCTGGAAGCAAGCGGTGGACAGGTCGCCATGGCCATCGTGATGAGCCGGAGAGGTTGTGCGCGCAACGAGGCCGAACGGCTGCTGGCGGAAGCCGGCGGGCGCGTGTCGAAGGCGCTGGCTGGATGACTAGGAGATTGGGCATTACCGCGACACCGCTCCCTCACGGTCGCGGCTCCGATGCGCTCTTTTCGGAGCCGCCACCGTTAGGGAGCGGTCGGGCGTGTTGTTGCTTAAGACAATTTCGGGCAAGCTAAAGCATGCCCCACCTAGAGATATATGGACAAATTCGTAATTAACGGCGGGAACGCACTGCGGGGCGAGATCCCGGTCAATGGTTCGAAGAATTCGGCGCTGCCCGCGCTGGCGGCGGCTCTGCTCACCGCGGAGCCGGTCACGCTCCGCCGCGTCCCGCACGTGCGCGACATACGCACCATGCAGCGGCTGCTGGTGGACGTCGGCGCCCGCGCGGATATCGAAGATGGCGTGGTGCGCCTGGAGGCATCGAAGATCGTCTCGCCGGAAGCGCCGTATGAGCTGGTGAAGACCATGCGCGCCTCCAGCCTCGTGCTGGGCCCGCTGGTGGCGCGCGTGGGACGGGCTCGCGTGTCGCTGCCCGGCGGCTGCGCCATCGGCGCGCGGCCCATCAACCTGCACATTTTCGGCATGGAGCAACTGGGCGCGCGCATCCACCAATCGCACGGCTACATCGAAGCTGTTGCGCCGGAGGGACTGCGCGGCGCCACCGTGCATTTCGACCGCATCACCGTCACCGGCACCGAAGACCTGATGATGGCGGCCGTGCTGGCCAAGGGCGAAACCGTGCTGCGCAACGCGGCGCGCGAGCCGGAGGTGGTGGACCTCGCCGAATTATTGAGCAAGATGGGCGCCAAAATCGAAGGCGCGGGCACTTCCACCATTCGCATCCAGGGCGTCGAGCAGCTCGGCGGCGCCGAGCATACCATCATCCCCGACCGCATCGAGGCTGGCACATTCATGGTGGCCGGCGCCATCACTGGCGGCGACGTGACAGTAACCGATTGCAATCCCGAGCACGTCGGCGCGCTCGTGGCGAAACTGCAACAGGCCGGGGCGGACGTGACACAACCCGCCGCCGATAGCGTGCGTGTGCGGGCCAGCGGCAGGCTGCGCTCGGTGGATATGACCACCGAAGAGTATCCCGGCTTCGCCACCGATTTGCAGGCGCAATACATGGCTCTCATGACGCAGGCGGAAGGCATCGCGATCATCGTCGAGACGATTTTCGAAAACCGCTTCATGCACGCGCAGGAGATGGCGCGGATGGGCGCCAACATCCGCGTGGATGGCAAGCAGGCCATGGTGGCCGGACCGCGCGCGCTCACCGGCGCCGGCGTGATCGCGAGCGACCTGCGCGCCAGCGCATCTCTGGTGCTGGCAGCGCTGGTGGCCAAGGGCGAAACCGTGATCGACCGCGTCTACCACATCGACCGCGGCTATGAGAAGATCGAGCAAAAGCTGGCCGGAGCGGGGGCGAGGATCGAGCGGGTGGAGTAACGCCGGCGGTCTTGCCGCCGGTGCTTTTTGAGGCGGGCTGGCGTGTGCCGAACAGCGTGGTGGTCAAAATTCAAGACACCGGCGGCAAAGACCGCCGGCGTTACCGGAAAGGCGCGATCCATGAAACACAGCGAAGGTTTCCTGAAGTTAGTCAATGACGCCAAGACGCGCGTGAAAGAGATCGATATCGACGCCTACCGCAAGCTGCGGGCGTCGGCCGCGCCGCACCTGCTGATCGATACGCGCGAAGAGAGCGAGTGGGCCGCCGGCCACGTGGCGGGCGCAATTCACCTGACCAAAGGCATCATCGAGCGCGATATCGAAACCCGTGTGCCGGACCACGCCGCGACCCTGGTGCTCTATTGCGGCGGCGGATTCCGCTCCGCGCTGGTAGCCGATAACTTGCAGAAGATGGGCTACACCAACGCCATTTCGTTAGATGGCGGCTGGCGCGCGCTGAAGGAATCGGGATTGCCGCTGGAGTGATGTTAAGCAAGAGTTAGGCAACGGAGGAGACAAGCCGCGTGGCCCGATTCAACTTTGAGGACACGAAGCCCGTCATCACTGACGAGCAACTGTTGGGCGACGTCCGTCGCGTCGCAGCCGACCTCGGCTGCTCTTCGTTGCCACAGCGACGGTATCAGCAGCATGGGCGTTACTCGACTGCGGCCATCAAGGACCGCTTCGGGACGTGGAACGCGGCCACCGCAGCGGCAGGGCTCAGTCCGGCCAGTGAGCGCGACATCCCCGAGACAGCACTCCACCAGAATCTGGAAGAAGTCTGGATTCGCCTTGGGCGTCAACCCCGGAAGAGAGAGATGGTTGCGCCCCTATCCCGATTCACGCACAATCCGTACACGCGACGGTACGGAGGCTGGCTTAACGTCGTACGCGCATTCCTTAGGGTGGTGGAAACCGAATCCGTCGCCGAGGGCACCGAGCCGCGCGCTCCCCAGCAGCCCTCGCGTGGACCGAGGGACCCGTCGCTTCGGCTCAAATTCCTTGTCATGCGGCGCGACCATTTCTCGTGTCGACATTGCGGCGCGTCCCCCGCCAAGGATCCGGGCATCGAGCTTCAGATTGATCACGTCGTCCCGTGGGCTGAGGGCGGCCCGACGACCCTTGAGAATCTCCAGACGCTCTGCGCAGGGTGCAACCTGGGGAAGAGCAACCTCTGGGAAGGCGGAGAGACCGGCTAGCGCGCGCGCTTGGCGCGTAGACGGGCGAAGACCTCGTCGCCGCTGATGGGCTTCACGGTGCCGTTCTTAAGCTCGTCATAACGGCGGTCGAGCGTTGAGCGCACTTCGGCCAACTCGTCCACGTAACCGGCCATGGCGTCCTGCACGAACTCGTGCGCCGAGCGTCCGGTTTCCGTCACCAGCCGGTCCAGCATGGCTTGCACGTCGGGGCTGAAATACACTTCCATTGCTTCAGCTCCTGCTTTGAGAATACCCTAAGCGCGTTCGCCGCGTTGTCAAGGCAAAGTAGAAATGTCCTATTTTGGCTCAAGTTCACGCTTCAGCCATTGCGTGTCTCAGGGCCTGCCATTCCCTCCATCAAGATCGTTTTGCATCGCGGCCAGCCGTCAAGGCTTCCCTCCGGCGCAAAGGCAGGCGGCCTTGACGGCACCAGGCCGCGATGCGACAAGAATTCCAGAGAGGAGGGAATGGCAAGACTCGGATTGGCTGCGGCCCGCCAAAATAGGACATTTCTACTTTGCCGAAAAATAGGACATTTCTACTTTGCTCCGACAAGCGCGTTCGCCGCGTCCGTCCTGTTCCGCGCCCCTTGTTATACTGGGCCTTCCAAATGCTGAGGGTCAGGTTTGCGCCCTCTCCCACGGGGTTTTTGCATGTGGGCAGCGCGCGCACGTTCATTTTCAATTGGCTTTTTGCCCGCCACCACCGCGGCACCATGATTCTGCGCGTGGACGATACCGACGTGGGGCGCAACACAGAAGTCTCGCTCAACTCCATTTTTGACGGGCTGCGCTGGCTGGGGCTGGATTGGGACGAGGAATACCGGCAGTCGGAGCGGCTGGCGCTGCACCGCGAAATGGCGCAGGCGATTTTCGCCAAGGACCTGGCGTATCGCGATTTCACGCCCGCCGGCGCCGCGGATAGCGAACGCTCGGGCGAGCACGGGACCTGGCTTTTCCCGGCCGGGATGCGCGAGCTTTCGCGCGAGGAAAGCGACCGGCGTGCGGCGGCCGGCGAACCGTTTGCCCTACGGTTCCGCGTGCCGCGCGAAAGCGGGCGCGTGATTCGTTTCGACGACGGCGTGTTTGGCGAGCAATCGAAATCCACCGCCGACATCGAAGATTTCGCCCTGCTGCGCAGCGACGGCATGCCGACGTATCACCTGGCCTCCTGCGCGGACGACGCGGATTTGCGCATCAGCGACGTCATTCGCGGCCAGGATCACATCACCAATACGTTCAAGCACATTTTGATTTTCGAAGCCGCCGGCGTGGAGCCGCCGCGGTTCGCGCATCTGCCGCTGCTGGTGGCTCCGGATGGCGCCAAGCTCTCCAAGCGCAAGCACGGGCCGGTGGTGAGTGTCACCACGTATCGCGATGCAGGTTTTCTGCCGCACGCGTTCCTCAATTTCCTGTGCCTGCTCGGCTGGTCGCCCAAGGACGATCGCGAGCGCATGACGCTCGATGAGCTCACCGAAGCCTTCACGCTCGATGGCATCAACCGCAGCAACGCGGTAGTGAACTTCAGCGAAGCCGATCCGTTCGACCCGAAGGCGGTCTGGTTGAACGCGGAGACGATTCGCAGCATATCAGTGGAGGCGCTCGCCGAGGCACTAATTCCGTTTGTCACGCGCGCCGGCTTCGAGGTCAGCTCCGAAAAAATGGCGCTGATCACGCCGCTGATCCAGGAGCGCATACGCCTGCTCAGCGAAGTGACGACCGTCGGCGATTTCTTTTTTGTCAAGCAGTTGGCGCCCTATGATGCGGGCGAGTTGATTCCGCAAAAGGGCGACGCGGCGATGGCCGTTCGTGCGCTGGAAAAAGGCGCCGCTGTGCTGGCGGTAGCCGAATTCCGGCACGACCCGCTGGAGCAGGCGCTGCGCGCGGCGTCGGTCGAACTAGGCATCAAGGCCGGCCAGATGTTTCAGCCCGTGCGCGTAGCGGTGTGCGGGCGCAAGAACGCTCCACCGTTGTTCGGTACCCTGGAAGCGCTGGGGCGCGAGACCTGTCTGGAACGAATTGGGCAGGCTCTGGAAAAGTTGAAAACCATATGAACCCGTCCAATACTAGCGCCGGCGAACCGGGCAACCCGCCCGCCGGAGCTTCGAATTTCGTCCGCGACATCATTCTCGAGGACCTGAAGACGAATAAATGGGGAGGGCGCGTACACACACGGTTCCCGCCGGAGCCGAACGGCTACCTGCACATCGGCCACGCCAAATCGATCTGCCTCAATTTCG
>Ga0326727_10001368_pt1 | contig 90557 bp, 79 predicted proteins | sample MB2enrmetagenome_FD_207643 | JGI IMG/M metagenome (GOLD analysis project Ga0326727, IMG submission 207643) | Lab enriched peat soil microbial communities from McLean, Ithaca, NY, United States - MB29MY | ecosystem: Environmental > Terrestrial > Soil > Wetlands > Peat | place: USA: New York...
TGACACCTTAAACAACCAAGTCATATTCGAGTATCAAAGAGCAGCTACTGTAGTGCCAAGACTTTTTTTGCACCTTGTAATGTGCTGATATAGAATAACTTTCAAAACCCAACTGTAGAAGATCAGTTAGATTGAGTGCTCTTGGCTAGAGTAAGAAAGGCTAACTTGCGGATTTTATTTTACTAGAATGGAACCTATTGGAAACGAAAACAGCCCGCATGCGCGGGCTTTTGCAAGAGCAGTTTAACAGCGTTCTGGTCAGCAGGTCTTTTCCTCGATCCGGGGGAAGAGCGCTTCGGACTTGATAACGCGGGTCCCTGCCTTGAGCTCGCCCCAGGCAAAACCGCTCTCTGTGGGCACGTTTTCCCACCCCAGGTAGCCGAGGGCCTTGGCGGCCGTTCGCGGAATGAACGCGGACAGGAGTAAATAGACGATGCGTTGGGACTCCAGCAGGGAATACATGATCGTGGCTAGGCGTTCCCGCTTGCCAGGGTCCTTGGCCAGGGCCCAGGGGGCGGTTTCGTCGATATACTTATTGCCAGCGGAGACGACCTCCCATATTGCCTGGAGTACCTTGCTGAAAGCGAGCTCCTCCATGTTCGCCTCGACCTGCGCCACCATCGTTTCTGTCTTCGCGCGGTAGGCGTCATCGATCTCCAGCATCTCCCTAGGCTGCTGAACGATGCCGCCAAAGTATTTGTGGACCATGGCGGTGGAGCGATTCAAAAGGTTACCCAGGTCGTTGGCCAGGTCGGAGTTTACCCTGTGAATGAGTGCGGCGTGGGAGAAATCGCCGTCCAGGCCGAAAGGGACCTCACGCAAAAGGAAATAGCGAACCGCGTCCACCCCATATCTGTCGATCAGCATGTTGGGCTCGACCACGTTCTGCAGGCTCTTGCTCATCTTCTGGCCCTCAACGGTCCACCAGCCATGGGCAAAGACCTTTGTCGGGAGCGGCAGCCCGGCGGACAGGAGGAAGGTGGGCCAGTAAACCGTGTGGAAGCGGAGGATGTCCTTGCCGATAAGATGGACGTCAGCCGGCCAGTACCGGCCGAAATTCCCTCCCTCATCGGGATACCCCAGCGCGGTGATATAGTTGGCGAGGGCGTCGAACCAGACGTAGATGACATGTGCGGGGTTCTCCGGGACTGGGATCCCCCACTGAAAAGTGGTGCGTGATACGGAAAGGTCCCTAAGCCCTTCTCTTACGAAGGAGATGATCTCGTTGCGCCGCGATTTGGGCTGGATGAACCCAGGGTTAGCCTCAATGTGGGCCAGTAGCTGTTCCTGGTACCTGCTCATCCGGAAGAAATAAGATTCTTCCTTCAACTTTTCGGTGGGGCGGTTGCAGTCGGGGCATTTCCCGTCGATGAGTTGGGTCTCGGTCCAGAAGGTTTCGCAGGGGGTGCAGTACCAGTCCTCGTATTCCCCGAGATAGATATCCCCCTTGGCCAGCACTTTTTCGAAGAGGTGGGCGGCTCCTTTCTTGTGGCGTTCCTGGGTGGTGCGAATGAAGTCGCTAGGGGAGATGTCGAGCTTTTCCCAGAGCGCCTGGAAACGCTTCACTACTCGGTCTGCCAGTTCCAGTGGGGTCTCACCGGCGGCATTCGCGGCCTTTTCCACCTTCTGCCCGTGCTCGTCGCTACCGGTGAGAAAAAAGACCTCATAACCCCTGATCCTCTTATAACGGGCCAAAACGTCGGCGGCCAGGGTTGTATATGCATGACCGATATGCGGAACATCATTGACATAATAGATGGGCGTTGTCACATAAAAAGTGCGGCTCATCGTTTCTCCTTTTTATCCTTCTCCTTGGTTTCCGAACGGCGTTCTTTCGGAGCCTTGCCATTTGTCGAGGGGGCCTCCTTCGGAGCCTTTTTCGGACGGTCAGTGATATGCTCCGGTTTGATATCATCACCTTTCAGGACAAATTGCTGATCGTCGTCAGTCTTCACCGTCACGGTACCTTCCAGTATATTGAGCTTTATCACTTCCCCGTCGATGTTGCCGCACTGCACCCGCTTGCCGCATTTGGGAAGGCATTTTCTGAGGGTGCAGTATGTCTCGAATTCATACCCCAGGCAGCAGAGCAGTCTGCCGCACTGGCCGGAAATCTTGGTGGGATTCAGCGCTAGGTTTTGTTCCTTGGCCATCTTTACTGAAACCGGCTCGAAATCGCGCAGAAAAGAGGAACAGCACAATTCCCTCCCGCAGATACCGATCCCTCCTACCATCTTGGCTTCGTCACGGACGCCGATCTGGCGCATCTCGATCCTGGTATGGAAGGCGTGAGCAAGGTCCTTGACCAGTTCCCGGAAGTCGACCCGGCCGTCGGCGGTAAAATAAAAGATGACCTTGCTGCCGTCGAAGAGGTATTCGGCCCGGATCAGCTTCATTTCCATCCCCCGCTCCTTGATCTTGACCAGGCAGAAGTCAAAAGCCTCCTTTTCCCGCGCGGCATTGCGGTCGGAAGCCTCAAGGTCTTCCGTATGCACCTTCCTCAGGACGGATTTCAGACCTTCCGGTATATCTGTTTCGGGGTAACTCCGCGGGGGGACCACTACCGTAGCAACACTCCGCCCTCTCTCGGTTTCAACGATCACCTTGTCGCCGGGATGGAGATCGAGATTCCCGGCGTTGAAATCATATAACTTCCCCGCGGTATGAAATTGGATCTTGACTATATTCAAAAAAACTTCCTCCAAGGTCTAGAACTTCAAATTTTAGGTTTTTTAACTTGCACCTTAAACTTTCAACTTGAAACTAGTTTTTTGCCAGCTTCATGAACAGGACCTCCAGCACTAGCCGCGGATTTACGTTGCTCAGGATGGCGCGTCGGGTTGCGGCTACATGGTCGATCCGTGCCATGATGTTTTCCCCGGACAAGCCGGCGGCCTCTCGCTCGATCAGGGGCAGAAGGTCGGAGTTGACTATTTCAGGGCTCCTGTTTTGTAAAAGTAGCACATCACGCAGGAAAGCTGTCAAAAGTTCCAAAAGTTCCAGGGTTTTTTCCTTATCCCCCGCCAATTCTTCGGCAATGGCAAATAGGGGCGCTATATTGCCGAGGGAGAGGGAGTTTATTCTCTCCAGAAAACTCATACGCTCGTGGAGGGCCGTCTCTTCGCCAATGTCAACGGCTTTCCGCATGCTGCCGCCCGACAGGGAGGCCGCTATGCGAGCGGCATCCGGCTTTACCCCGGTTTCACGCAAAAGGGTTGCAATGGTCGCCTCGGGCAATGCGGAAAAATGGAGGCGCTGACAGCGGGAGAGGACCGTGGGGAGAACGCCTCCAGGGTTATCGGTGATCAGGATCAGAAGGGCTTTCCCCGGCGGTTCTTCCAGGGTTTTGAGCAGGGCGTTGCCTGCCGCAAGATTGAGCCGGTCCACGGCATCAATGATACAGGCCTTCTTGGATGCTTCGAAAGGACGAAAGGCAAGTATCCTCTGCAACTCCCTTATCTGGTCTATCTTGATAAAGGCCCCGTCCGGTTCCACCAGATGCAGGTCGGGATGCTGCCCGGCGGCCAGCTTGCGGCAGGAGGGGCAATGGCCGCACCCTTCGCTTTGACCGCAAAAAACGGCCTCGATAAACGCAATTGCCGTCTTTTTTTTGCCACAACCTTCGATTCCATCAAAAAGATAAGCGTGGGCGATTCTATCCGCTGCCAGCGAACGGCTGAGCACTGCGATACTGTTGTCCTGTCCGAGAATCCCGGTGAAGGGCATTTTTAACCTTATACCAGCCGCATGCAACTAGAGGCTGGCCGCTGTTTTTTGCAGTCTGGCAAGAACGACGGAGGCAATGGCTTCTTCCGTTTCCCGGATCCCTGCGGCGGCGTCAATGATCACGAATCTTGCCGGTTCCTGTTGCGCCAGCGCCAGATAGCCATCCCGGACCCACTGATGGAACTGGAGCGATTCCAGCTCGAAGCGTTCTTCACGTGCTCCCGGTGCGCTGTTGATCCGGGAAATTGCCCTCTTGAGCCCTGTTTCGGCAGGACAGTCGAGGAGTATGGTCAGGTTGGGACGGATACCGCCGGCTGCCAGCTGGTTGAGCTGGTGAATTATCGCAAGGTCGAGCTTCCTGCCATACCCCTGATAGGCTATGGTGGCGTCAGTGAAACGATCGCAGAGGACGATCCCGCCTGCTTCGAGGGCGGGTTTGATCACTTCGCGCACATGCTGGGCGCGCGCCGCCGCATAAAGGAGCAGTTCGGTGAGCGGCGTGATGGCACGGTTGTCCGCCTCCAGAAGAATATTCCGGATCTGATCGGCAATGGGGCAACCTCCCGGTTCCCTGGTGACCCTAACCGCATGGCCGTTTCGTTCCAGCCGCCGGGCCAGCAGCAACAACTGGGTGGTTTTACCGCACCCCTCGATCCCTTCGAATGTTATGAAACTGGCCATGCATGACGCTCCGTTAACCATTAAAAAAGTAATTATATGGGAGGGTTGGTAATTAATCAAGATAAAAACCTGTGCATCAAGCATATCTGTTGATATACTAGGCCCGTTTAGTTATACTAAAATTAAAATATCTGAGGAACGGAATTTAAACCTCGAACGTCTTATGGATTACACTGACAAAGACATGCTCAGCGGGCTGGAACGTACCATCGGCTATACTTTCACCGATCGCCGGTTGTTTCAAGAGGCATTGACTCACCGCTCATTTGTCAATGAGGCAGGCGATAGGTCAGTGAAGGACAATGAACGGCTGGAATTTTTTGGTGATGCGGTGATCGATTTTTTCTTGAGTGATCAACTTATTGAACACTTTCCCGACAGCCGGGAAGGTGAATTGACACGGATCAGGGCCTACCTGGTGGATGAAGAGAGCCTGGCGCAGCTTGCCGCACAGATCGACCTCGGAAGATACCTGCGGTTGGGACGCGGAGAGGAGAAAAGCGGCGGCAGAGGGAAGAAGTCGATTCTTGCCGATGCTTATGAGGCGCTGGTGGCAGCTGTTTATCTGGATGGCGGCGCAGGGCCGGTTAAACGCATTGTAGAGGCCCATTTCGCGCCGCTCATGGAGAAGCATTCAGCCGGAACGGTTTCCCGTGATTATAAGACCGAGTTCCAGCAACTGGCCCAGGGGAAGCTTGGCACCGCACCGAAATACGTCCTGAAGGAAACGGCCGGTCCGGACCACGAACGTTATTTTACGGTGGAAACCTTTGTCGGCGAGGAATGCCTGGGGGAAGGGTCAGGCAGGAGCAAGAAGGAGGCCGAACAGGTCGCCGCCCGGGAAGGCTTGGCCCGTCTTAGAGCGACCGTAGCCGGTGGGGGTTGATGAAGCCGCTGATTGTCCCCTTTTTTATTTCCCATCAAGGTTGTCTGCACCAGTGTGTTTTTTGCAATCAGTCAAAAATCACCGGAATCGGGGGGAAACTCCCTGGTGCCAGCGAGCTTCTCGACAAGATTGCCGCCTATCGCGCCTCGGGCAGGCGTAAATCGGTGGAGGTCGCATTTTACGGCGGGACTTTTACTAGCCTACCCAGGCCTGTCATGGAGCGGCTTCTCCTGCCGCTGCAACCCTTGCTTGCCCGAGGGGAGATCGGCTCCATCCGGGTTTCCACTCGGCCCGATAGCGTTGATGCCGGTATTGCGGAATTCCTCTTTCGGCTTGGGGTGAGAACCGTGGAGTTGGGTGTTCAGTCCATGGATGATGAGGTCCTGGCCCTTAGCGGCCGGGGACATACCGTTGCCCACACGGAAGAGGCCTGCCGTGCCCTAAGAGCCGCAGGGGTGGAGGTTGGCATGCAACTGATGCCGGGGCTGCCAGGCGACACCCAAGAGAAGACACTGTCATCGCTTAATGCCGTTCTGGCGCTATGTCCCGATTTTCTGCGCATATATCCTACCCTGGTCATTGTCGGGACAAAGCTGGCTACACTCTACGAGACGGGTCAATACACACCGCTGTCACTCGACGAAGCGGTCCGGCTGTGCAAAATGATGCTGCATGCGGCCCTTTCGGCCGAAGTTAAAGTGATTCGCATCGGCCTGCAGCCGACCGGCGAGTTGGAGGCCAGCGGGAGCATTCTGGCCGGGCCTTACCACCCCGCTTTCCGTCAACTGGTCGAATCGGCCCTTTATTATGACCTTTTGTCCGGGCTCGCTGGCGACATGCCCGCAGCAAAGACGGTGACGATTTTCTGCGCCCCTGCCAGGGTTTCCGACATCACCGGGCAAAAACAGAGGAATCTTAAGCGCCTTCTCAGTGAAAGGGGGGTGAATGTTGCCGCCGTAATATCCGACCCGTCTCTGTCTTGCCGGGAGATCCTGGTGGAATCCGGACAGGTAATAAAGAAAGGAAATATCGTGCACGATTTGGACTATAGAGCAGAGGGGACCTCCCTTGGCCGATAAACAGTTCCGCTCCGGCTTTGTGTCGATCATCGGCCGTCCCAACGTGGGGAAATCGACCCTGTTGAACCGGATACTTGGGGAGAAAATCGTTATCACCTCGGACAAACCACAGACTACCCGCAAGCGTATCAAGGGTATCCACAGCACTACGGGGGCCCAGATTATCTTTATTGATACACCCGGCATCCACCGAGCAAAATCGCTTCTCAACAGATACATGTTGGATGAGGCGCTGGCATCCATAAGGGAAGTGGATGTGATCCTCTACCTGGTGGAGGCGGATTCCACTGCCGTTAGCCAGGAAACGCAGATTCTTGAGCTTCTTTCGGAAGTAACGGCGCCGGTTATACTGGCGCTCAATAAGATAGACCTGGTGATGAAAGAAGCCCTGCTGGAAAAGATTGCAGGCTATGCGCGGCTTTACCCGTTCAAAGAGATCGTCCCTGTTTCCGCCCTGAGCGGTGACGGGGTCGGGCGTCTGGTGAAGTGCGTGTCCGCTTCTCTACCCGAGGGGCCGCTCTATTTCCCGAACGACATCTTGAGCGATGTCCCTGAACGGTTTCTCGTGGCGGAAATCATCCGGGAAAAGGTCTTCCGTCTGACCTGCGACGAGGTGCCGTATTCGGTTGCGGTGGAAGTGGAGAGCTTTAAGGAAAGGCCAGACGGCACTCTCATAGCCATTGCCGCGACGATCAACGTGGAGCGTGATTCACAGAAAGGGATCATTATTGGCAAAAGAGGAGCTATGCTGAAAAAAATAGGGATGGAGGCCCGCCGGGAGATCGAGCAGCTCCTGGACACGCGGGTTTACCTTGAGCTATATGTAAAGGTGTGCCGGAACTGGAGCGAGGATAAGCGGATGCTGAAGGAGATGGGATACGAGTAGCTAAAATTCCAATAACAAAACACAGATCTCAAACAATATCTTAAAACTCAAATAAGGAAAATTGAGTTTTGTTGATTGTTCGAGATTTGTAGGTTGGTAATTGGTGCATTTTGGGGAGTTTGCATGAGACCTATTGTCGCAATAGTGGGGCGGCCCAATGTGGGGAAGTCGACCATTTTCAATCGGTTGATCGGCCGCCGCAGGGCGCTGGTCGATGATATGCCGGGGGTAACCCGTGACCGGAATTACGGGAACGTTGACCGTTTCGAGATCCCCTTTATTCTCGTCGATACCGGCGGCTTCGAACCGGTGACCGCCGATCGGCTCCTGCAACAAATGCGGGAGCAGTCGCGGCTGGCAATGGTGGAGGCGGACTTAATCCTCTTTGTGATGGACGGCAGGGAAGGACTGACGCAGGCCGATAAGGAAGTGGCGGAGATGCTGCGCCAGGCGGACAAGCCGGTCTTCTATCTGGTCAACAAGGTTGACGGCGAACTGCAGGAGGCGGGGATTGGGGATTTCTATCAACTCGGGGTGGATAACATTTTTACCATTTCCGCCGAACATAACCGCGGTATCGGCGACCTGATGGAGGCGGTGGTCGCAGCCCTACCACAGAGGGACGTGGCTTTGGCGGAGGACGAGGTGACGAAAATCGCGGTGGTGGGGCGGCCGAACGTGGGGAAGTCATCTTTGGTCAATCGCCTTCTCGGTTATGAAAGAGTTGTCGCGAATCCCACCCCTGGCACTACAAGGGACAGTATTGACACCTATTTCACTTGCAAAAAAAAGCGCTACATGCTTATCGATACGGCCGGGATCAGGCGCAAAGGAAAAACCGTCGAGAAGATTGAAAAATACAGCGTAATGGACGCCCTGCGCAGCATCGAGCGGGCCGACGTGGCGCTGATCGTCATCGACGCGGCGCAAGGGGTGACCGAACAGGATGAGAAGATTGCCGGCTATGCCTACGAGGCAGGACGCGCCTGCATCTTCGTTGTCAACAAGTGGGACATTCCGGAGAAAGACAACTCCACCTTCGGCAATTTTGTGGAGAGGATCAGGACGGAATTCAAATACCTTCCTTTCGCCCCCATCGTATTCGTCTCCGCTTTGACCGGCCAGCGGATAGGCCAGATCATGGACGAGGTGGCCAATGTCATGGCCCAGTACACAAGGAGGGTAACCACCTCCGAGCTGAACCAGGTATTTACCGAGGCCGTGGAAAGTCATCACGCGCCCCTGTTTCATGGGAAGCGGGTCAAGTTTTACTACGCCACCCAGGTGGGAACAAAGCCGCCGGCCTTTGTCATCTTTACCAACAGGCCGGAGGGGATTCATTTTTCCTATGAGCGCTACCTTGCCAACCGTCTCAGGGAGGCATTCGGGTTTGCCGGCACGCCGCTTAATCTCATGTTCAGAGGACGGGAAAGGAAAAAGTAGTGCTCCTCGCAAGAAACTCTTTTCCACGTAGTTACTTGTACCGCTTACACCCATCATTCCCAAGCGTAAAGATCTTTACTTAGCCTCCGGGATAGTTTATTATAACTAACCATTTATACATCTTTTCACCGGGTTAGAGTGTTGTTTATATGAGCCTTGTCGGCAACTTAGAAGATCTGGGTCTTGGTGAGATCCTGCAGATAGTCAGCCTGAGCCGGAAATCAGGGATTCTCACTCTCTACAGCCGGGGGCGCGAAGGGAAAATTGTTTTTCGTCAGGGGCAGGTGATCCGGGCCACCTCACCAACATATAAAGAGGGGCTGGGTGAGGTACTGCTCAGGAAAGGGCTGATCGACCATAACCTGCTGCGCCGGGCCCTTTCCATCCAGAAAGGAAAGGGTTTCAAAGAGAGGCTTGGGACTCTGCTGGTCAGGGATTTTCAGATTTCAGCCGCCACCATCGAAGAAGTGGTCCGCGAGCAGATAGAAAACGTCGCCTACTCTCTTTTTGACTGGACTGAAGGGACCTTTGCCTTCGAACTCCAGGACAATGTTGAAGTCGTTGACACTATAGAAATGGATCCCATGCAGTTCATGCTGGAGCAGGGGCTCAATCCTCAGTTTCTGGCCATGGAAGGCTCCAGGATCATAGATGAAAAACGCCGTGGCGGTGAAGATGTAAAATATGCCAAACCTTTAACGCAAACCATTCCCCCTTCCGAAGAAGGCATAGATCTTAACTTTAATCTGCTGGAGCCGGAATCGCTTCTTCCATCCCCGTTTTCCGCATCTGAACCAATTGAAAACCCCATTCTTGTGTTGGTCGACGACAATGCCGCTACTCGTGAAGCCCTTGTTCCTTCTTTGCAGCAAAGCGGCTATGCGGTATATGCGTTTGCCAAGAGCGAGGGAGCCATAACCAAGCTCGCCGCCCTTTACCGCGATGGCCAGCGGCCTGTCGCGCTGGTTGACCTGATCATGCCGAAAATGGACGGCTCCGGCATGCTTGGAGGGGTGGAACTGCTCGAACTGATTAAAGACAATTTCCCAGATATTTCCGTGCTGGCCATGGCCGACTATCATAACAGCGAGGCCGAAAGGAAAGTGCGGAGGATGAGGTTCCCACTCTTAATGAAGCCGCGCATTACCGAGATCAGGGATAATGATTTGCTGCTTACTTTTGTCGGCAGGCTCCTGGCGGAACTGGCTAAGGTCAGGTCAGGCGGCGGCGGTCCGACCGAATGGAGTGATAAGGTTAATCTCGGTGATGAGCTGCGTCTGGAGATGGGCGAAGAACCCGCCACCTTCGGCCCCGTGGTGCAAAGTGCCGGTATATCGTTATTAAGGGGGATGCTCGAGGAGTTGCACAATCCCTCTTTGGGAGGCGGTTTCATTCTTCTTGTGCTCCGTTTCGCCTCTGAATTTATGAATCGCGCCGTTGTTTTCATCGTTAAGAAGGAAGAGATCGTGGGGCTTGGGCAGTTCGGCATCGATGACATAGACGGGTTGGCTGACTCCCAAATCAGAAACATGAAGATACCCAGAGGAGAGAACTCCATCTTTGCCCAGATTATCGAGACCCAGGTCTCCGTTAAGATAAAGCCGGACGATGGCGAGTGGAACCGCTATCTTCTCGGGCAGCTGGGCGGTGGTTTGCCAACCGAGGTCTTTGTCGGGCCGATTGTCAGCGAGGGGAAGGTGGTAGCCCTTTTATACGGAGATAACCTCCCCGAGAAAAAGCCGATAGGCGACACCGATTCGCTGGAAATTTTTCTTTCTCAAGCGGGACTGGCCATGGAGAAGGCCCTTCTGCAACGCAGACTCAAGGAAATAAGTCTGGAGGGGATGTGAAAAAAATACTTATTACTGAAGATTCGCCGACCATGCGTTCGTTGCTGATTTCGACCATCGAAACCCTGGACGGATATGAAATAGTCGAAGCAGCAAGCGGGTTCGAAGCGTTGCGGCTTTTGCCTAGGGACAAGATGGACCTGATCATCACCGATATCAACATGCCCGACATAAACGGTCTTGAACTCATAAGCTATGTCAAGAATAACCCCAATTACCGGGATATCCCGCTCTTTATAATTTCCACCGAAAGCAGTGAAAAGGATATGGAAAAGGGTTTGGCTCTCGGCGCCGATGAATATCTTACAAAACCGTTTAATCCGCTCAAGCTGCAGGAGCTGATCAGCAGGTACTTAGGATAGTGCTGGTGGCTGGCAGCTTTCGACCATTAAAGGGCAACCAGTAACCGGCGACTTGAACAAGAAGAGATCCCCATGACCAACAATGACGACAATACAGGTAAGGCGGAAAAGGATTTTCTCGCCGAAGCTGAAGAGATCATCGACAGGTTGAGTCTCGACCTGGTGGGCCTCAGTGACTGTTCTGAAAGCGGGGAGTGTAACCCTGAACTCCTTAACTCTATTTTTCGCGGTGCCCATTCTCTGAAGGGACTTGCAGGCATGTTCGGGTTCACCCACCTTGCGGAGCTTGCGCACAATCTGGAAAACCTTCTTGATTCTCTGCGCCTCGGCAAAATTACCCTGACCCAATCCATCGTGAATGTGTTGTTTGATTCCATGGACCTTCTCGGAACACTCGTGCGTGATGCAGGTTCGGGCAGAAGTGCTGAGCACGATGTCACCCCGGCCATAGAGCGTATAAATTCCTGCATTACTGCGACATCTTCGCTGGAGGCGGATTCACCCCTGGAGAAGCTTGGCCTTCCGCAAAAGACGTTGAATGCCCTGACCGAATACGAAGAACACAGGCTCTTGGAGAACGTCAAAAAAGGGCGCAATATCTATTCGGTGCATGCGTCTTTCAGCCTTGACATCTTCGACCAGGAGCTTGCTGAACTGACGGATCTCCTGAAAAGCCGCGGCGAAGTCATCAGCACGCTGCCGAGCGCCGGGGCGGGGATCGAGCTAACCATAGATTTTGAAATACTCTTCGGTTCGGACAAGAATGCCGCTGAGATCACCGCCATGGTTGACCGGGAAAATGTCGCCATCTCCCAGCTGGGGAGTGCGAAAACCGAGGAAGAACCCGTTCCTTCCCAGGAACCCGAAACGACCCCGGAGCACTCAGGAGATTCCCTGTTGACTGCCAAGAGCTTTAGCCGGACGGTGCGGGTGGATATCAGCAAGCTCGACGAACTGATGAATATCGTGGGGGAGTTGGTGCTCTCCCATTCGATGATAGCCGATCTGGCCATCCGCATGAGGCGCGATGGCTACATCTCCCCTGCCGTTGAACTCGGCAAATCCGCGAAGGTTCTGGAGCGGAAGCTCTCCGAGCTCCAGAAAGGGGTCATGGACATTCGCATGATCCCGGTCGGGCAGCTCTTTGAGAAGATGACCCGGATAGTCCGCAAGCTCTCCCGTGAACAAGGGAAAAAGGTGGAGTTGAAACTGTTCGGCGCCAATACCGAACTGGACAAGCTGATCATTGAAGATGTCTCCGATCCACTTATGCACATCATCCGCAACGCCGTTGACCATGGCATTGAGAGCCCCATAGAGCGAATCCGGACCGGTAAGGAGGAAAAGGGGACTATCAAGCTTTCTTCCTACCAGAAAGGCAACCATGTCGTGATCGAGGTCGAGGACGACGGCCGGGGGATCGATCTCGAGAAAGTGAAACGCAAGGCCCTGGAGAAAGGGCTCATCAAGAGCCTCGAGGCGGTTTCGGACCGGGATGCCGTGGATCTCATCTTTCTTCCCGGCTTATCCACCAGCGAAGCGGTCAGCAATGTTTCCGGACGCGGTGTCGGCTTGGATGTGGTAAGAAACAATATCGCCGGGATTTCCGGGATGGTGGATATCGAAAGCCGCTTTGGCAGCGGCACCCGGGTAATAATTACGCTGCCCATTACCCTGGCGATCATCAAGGCCCTGATTATTTCCTCCATTGGCAGGACATATGCAATCTCAATTACTTCGGTACTGGAAACCATAATGATTGAGGAAAAGGATATTCTTACTGTCGAAAGGAAAAAAGTGATCGAACTGCGGGAAACTACTCTGCCGCTTATTTATCTGGGGGATTTTTTCGGGATAAAGGGGGGGACGGAGCAGTTGGCAAGCGCCTATGTGGTCGTTGTGGGGGTGGCTGAGAAGCGGCTCGGCATCGTGGTCGACGACCTGATTGGCCAGCAGGACATCGTCATCAAGTCTATGGGTGAAACATTCAAGAGATGTAAAGGGATTTCTGGCGCCGCCGATCTGGGAGACCAGCGGACCATACTCGTCCTTGATGCGGGGGGAATTATCAACGAGGCGACGCGGGGGAATGGGTAAAGGGAAGGTTCTACGTTCTAAATTTAGAGGTTCGATGTTTCAGATTTTCCAACTATGAACGCGGAACATAGAACGTTGATCAGTTTTGCAGTTCCAGGAGTTCCATGTACAAAGAGTTCTATGGCCTCAAAGAGAAACCGTTCAGCAAGACCCCTGATCCCCGTTTCCTTTATTTGAGTGCCGGACATCGGGAGGCCTTGGCGCGCCTGCAGTATGTGCTCGAAGAGCATGAACTGGCTCTATTGACTGGTGACATTGGTTGCGGCAAAACCACCATCTCCCGGGCACTCATGGATTTGTTGGGCGAAGCCTACCGCTTCTGCTTTATCTTAAATCCGCGGCTGACGGCTATTGAGCTATTGCGCGTAATAGCCAGGCATCTGACGATGGCGGCGCCTCCCGACGGCAAAGACGAGCTGTTGCGGGAAATTACCGAGGCCCTGTACCGATTCCACAAGGGAAAATGCTGTCCGGTTATAGTTATCGATGAAGCGCAGATGATCACTGGCCGAGAAATATTTGATGAAATAAGGCTTTTGACTAATTTCCAGCTGGACGACAAAAACCTTTTGAGCGTTATTGTCATGGGCCAGCCGGAACTGCGCAGAATGCTGGCCGACCCCATCTACGAGCCATTCCGGCAACGGATAGCCATAAACTACCATCTCTTGCCGCTCAATCTAGAGGAGACCCTGGAATATCTTGATTTCAGGATGGAAGTAGCCGGCGGCAGCACAGGGCTTTTTTCTCCCGATGCCGTCCAGCGTATATACGATCTTTCCGGGGGAGTGCCCCGGAAGATTAATGTAATAGCAACCAATGCCCTGCTTGAGGGATTCGGGAGGGATGCGACATGGATAGATGCGGCAATTATCGAAGAGCTGGCAGATGAGTTGAACCTATAATATTCATAAAGGCACACTATGAATCTTTCGGAGATAAGGAGAAAGGCGCGGCAGGAAAAGGCGAGGAGTGTCGAGGTTGAAGTTGCCCCCCCCAGCGGGGAGCGGGCTGTATATGTGGGGCCCACCGCAACTCCGGCGGTACCGGCGCCGGAGGCTTTCGGCGAAAATGATTGGACGGAGATTCCGCCGGCGCCCATCATCTACCCTGAAACTCCCTCCCCGCAGGGATTCGATCCAGTGGCTGTTATACTGGCTGGCCGCGCCGCCGCCCACGCTGACGACGGCATGCAATCAGCTGACCTTGCTGCCGAACACGACGGCGCGGATTTTCAGGAATTGCTCTGTTTCAGGGTTGCGGACGAGAAATATGCCGTAGACATAATGGAAATCAAAGAGATCATCAAACCGCGGGAGGTTACCGAAGTCCCGCGTGTCCCGACTTATGTCTCGGGGGTGCTTTCCCTGCGCGGTATAATCATCCCCGTGTTCAACATGCACATGAGACTAGGCCATGCGGTTATGCAAAATTCAGGCAAAGAGCGGATAATTGTCGTGAAAAAGGGGGAAGAGTTCTGCGGCATAAAGGTGGACGAAGTGATTCAGGTGGCAAGGATTTCCCCTACAACCATCGAACCACCGCCGGCAGTCCTTGACGGCATTGATCGCGACTTTGTGGGAGGGATTGGGCGTTTTGACGGGCAGATGTTGATTTTACTCAACCTGGAAAAGGTCCTCGACCTGAACCTGCTTTAGTCACGGCGAAAATGGGACGAGCCATGAAACATGGCAGGATCATAATAGTGTAAGATGAAGAAAGCCTGTTGAAGCTGGAAAACATTGTTTTTTCCGCAAAAGGATACAAAGTGACAGGGACTATGGCCGGCAGAATGGCACTGGAAGATATAAACACCGAAAAACCTGATCTGGTGCTGCTAGATAGGCGGATCAAGGAAAACCCCGAAACCGGCGCTATTCCCGTGGTCATGCTGACCACCAGCAAAAACAGCCAGGACCAAGCCCGCTGGCTTGAGGCAGGCGCCGATGCCTATATCACCAAACCTTTCAAATCGGCGCAGGTTATAGAAACAATAGAAAGTCTGCTTAATCGGGAATAGTACGGGTTTCGAATGGAAAGTGACATTAGTGAAATTCAGGTGGCCTGTTTCCAGCTTGATGAAGATATCTATGCGGTCGACATCATGCGGATCAAGGAGATAATCCGACCCCAGAAGCTTGCCACGCTTCCCAAGTCACCCTCTTTTGTTGAAGGTGTTTTGAACTTACGTGGTGCGGTGATACCTGTTATAGATCTGCGTAAAAGGTTCGATATGCCTCCCCGGGGAATTGGCCAGAACAGCCGGCTACTGATCATTGCCCTGGCCGGTTGCGTCATCGGGATAGCGGTGGATGAAGTTACGGAAGTCATAACCATCCCCGTTGCGAATATAAAACCACCACCTCATCTCACCCAGGGAGTGGGCGCCGAATATCTGCTGGGAGTATGCTTGGCGCTGGATTCCCTGATCATGCTGCTTAATCCCGACCGGCTTTTAACGGGGCGTGAAACGGCCGAACTGGGCAATATGGAAGGTATGACAGCTAAGAGATGACGCTATTTTGTGATAAGATGTGATTTCCTTGATGAAAGGTTTGTTATGCTTATTGTTTGTCCGGGGTGCAAGACGCGTTTCAGTTTTACAGAACAAAAGGTTGGAGCTTTCGGAATAAAGCTGTGCTGCAGCAAATGCAAGACCATTTTTCGGGTGCTCAGGAAAACTCCTCCGCCGGTTGCCGCGCCCCAGCCCGAAGTACCTACCCCTGCGCAGTTCCCCCGAATAAAAGTAGTTGTGGCAAATGAAAGTCCCGCTTTTTGCAAGGCCGTTACCAAGGTACTGGCCGGTGAACCATTTGATGTATTTACGTTCAACGACGGCAGGGAAGCACTCGCCGCGATCTCGCAGTTAAAGCCGGCTGTAGTTCTGCTCGATGTCGCGCTACCTTCCATGTATGGCTTTGAGGTGTGTGAAGCGATCAGAAAGGACCCGGCAATAGCCTATGTCAAAGTGATTCTCATTGCCTCAATCTACGACAAAACCAGATATAAAAGGGCGCCGCTATCCCTTTACGGCGCCGATGATTACATAGAAAAACACCATATTCCCGACACACTGGCAGTCATGATCTATCGCCTTCTTTCCGGGCAAACTCCGGTGGAGGTTCCTCCGGAAGCCCGGCCCGTAGTTGAAGAGGAGGTGCAGGGAGTGCCGCAAGAGCTTTCCAAAAGCGAAATGACCGCCCAGGAATTTACCCGCCGGGAACTGAAACAGGACGAAGAGAACAAAACCTCGTTGCCGGCGCCGCCGACAGCGCCGGAACTCCCCGAAGCCCATGACAAGGCGAAACGTCTTGCCCGAATAATAATTTCGGACATTGTTCTTTATAGTCAGGCGAGGGTGGAAGAAGGAGTAAGAAACGACACCTTTTTTGAACTCCTGGATGATGACATCACTGAGGGGAGAGCGCTCTATGCGCGCCGCGTGGCGGAAGAGATCAGAACTAGCAGCTCGTACCTTGAAGACGGTTTCAATGATTTGATAGCCGCGAAAAAGAAGGAACTTGGCCTGTAAAGGCTTATGGAGTCAATGGTGGGAAAAATAGAGATCCTGGCCGAACAACTCCGCTCAGCGGATGAAGAAACCCGCAGATTGGCCGTGGTAGGGCTCTCCGGGTATCCTATCGGGGAAACAAAGGCTTATCTGTTCGTCGCGCTCGGGGATGCAAGCTGGCGGGTGCGGAAGGAGACGGTGGATGCCCTGCTGACTGCGGACCTTTCCGCAGAAATCATAGAGGAATTTGTCGCCCTCCTTGCATCAGACAATGCGGGATTGCGCAATTCGGCAGTGGAAATCCTGGAAAGGCTGGGGAACCGGGCAATGCCGGTCCTGGTCCGGCACGTGACTGATGATGACCATGACGTGCGCAAGTTTGTCATGGATATCCTTGGCAGTATCGGCGACGCTGAAGCCGTGCCGCTACTGGTCAAAGCCCTTGGCGACCCGGAGCCGAACGTCTACGCCGCGGCAGCGGAGAACCTCGGCAAAATCGGCAATGCCCAGGCGGTTCCGCATCTTTTGCAGGCCTTGGAGAAAAACGATATCTGGCTGCGCTACACAATTCTAGAGGCATTGAGCAAGATTGGCAAGCCGGTACCGATGGCGGTCGTTAACACCATGGTGGGAGAAAACCTGTTGAAAAAGGCTGCCTTTGACTGTCTCGGCGCAATCGGCGATGCCGAGGCGGCGCCTCTTCTCCTCGAAGGGCTAAAGGAACGGGTCAAAAATATCCGCGAAGCCGCGGTAGTTGCGTTGATGAAAGTCAGGGAACGTCTCCCGGAAACGACAGCGAAGGAGTTGGTGGATGAGAAGCTTGAGGCCTGTAATGGCGCTCCATTCGTGGAAGGGCTCCTGGTATCGCTCGATACATCTGACAGGAGCCTTAAAGAGGCGCTGATCAAAGTGTTGGGCATCATAGGCGATGAAAGGGGAGTAGGGGGGCTTTTGCAATGCTTTCGCGATGACAGGCTACGCAAACAGAGCCTGCTGGCCTTCAAAACCATGGGCGAAAAAGCCGCTGCGGCACTCACCCGTTTCTTTCCCGATGCCGATGATGAGGAGCGCTCTTATATTGCCTATCTCTGCGGCGAACTACGCTTTCAGGGATCTGCTCAGCTCCTCCGTGAAGGGTTGACCGATGCTGACCCGGTACTGCGCCGGGTCTCGGTCGAGGCTGCGGGAAAGGCGGGGTTCTCCTGTCTGGTAAAGGAAATTGGATCACTTTTGGACGATGCGGGGCCCGAGGTCCGCGAAGGGGCGGTTGATGCCCTTTCCCGTCTGGCTGCGGAGGATTGGGAAGCCGTGCATAAGATTGCCGGGGAGCTTGCATCCTCTGAACTTCCGGAAAAACGCTGCAATGCCGCAGTCCTCTTTGCCTCACTTGCCAACGCTGACAAACTCTCCCTCCTCATCAAGGATGATGACGCTACAGTCCGCAAGACAGCAGTCAATTCTCTGGCAGCGCTAAAGAAGGAATCCAGCGTCGGCCACCTGGTCATGGCGCTGGTCGATGAAGCGGCGGATGTCCGGATTGCCGCAGCCGGGGCCCTCGGGGAAATAGGGGGGACGGATCTCCTCGAACCCCTTCTCTTGGCCATGAAAGACGAAGATCCCCGGGTGAAGTGTGCGGCGTTGAAAAGTCTGGGTAAACTGCGTCACTGTGGAGCGCGGCAGGCGATAAAGGATCTGCTGGCCAACGCTGCGGACGGGCTGGTGACCATTTCCGCTCTCAAGACCCTCGCCGAGATCGACGGAGAAGAGGTCCTTGCACTGGTGCGGAAAGCCCTCGCGCACCCTGACGAAGAAGTTGTCAAGGCAGCCATTGACATTCTTTCCCGCCATGGGGGCGCCTGGCTCGATGAATACCGTGAGTCGCTTCTGGCTCATCCCCACTGGGATGTCAGGAGGAGTTTCATCAAGGTCATGGTTGCAAATCAGGGAGCAAAGGCCCTCCCTTATCTGCGGTCGGCGCTAGCCACGGAGAGGGATGATCTGGTCAGGGGACAGATACTGGACATTATGGACAGGTATCAATGATATTTATCGCCGAACCGGAAATACCGATGTCCGATGAAGAGTTCCGCCTGATCAGGGACCTGGTCTACAGCCATAGCGGGCTCTTTTTCGATAACGACTCGAAATACCTTCTGGAAAAGAGGTTGGGAAAGAGGCTTTCGCACCACCGGTTGCCTGCATACAGGGATTATTATCATTTTCTTCGTTATAACAGGGAAAAAGAACAGGAGCTATCCGACATAATGGATCTCCTGACCACCAATGAAACCTACTTTTTTCGTGAAGCATTCCAGTTGAAGGCGTTTACCGATGAAATAATACCGGCGCTTATGGCGGAAAAAGAAAAGAAGGGAGAGCGTTCACTAAGGATCTGGAGCGCTGGCTGCTCATCAGGCGAAGAGCCTTATACGATCGCCATGCTCCTTCTGGAAATGGGGTGTTGCAAAGGGTGGCGGGCGGAAATCATCGGCACGGACATAAGCCACAGGGTTTTGCAGCAGGCCAGAAAAGCTGTTTACGGCAAATCGTCTTTTCGAGCTACCGATGTAACTTATATCAAACGATTTTTTCAGGAACAGGACGGCAGCTTCAAAATTGCCGATGCAGTGAAAGAACTGGTAACGATCAGTCACCTAAACCTGTTCGACCAGAACCGGTTGGCCCTGCTCGGCAGGATGGATATCATTTTCTGTCGCAATGTGATCATATACTTTGACCAGATAGCCAAGAAAAAGGTAATCGAAATATTTAACCGGATGTTGCGTGAGGGGGGGTATCTGCTCCTCGGACATTCCGAATCACTGATGAATATTTCAACTGAGTTTACTTTAAAGCATCTGAAAAACGATATGGTTTATCAAAAGCCTAGGAGCAGCGGAGGTACTCCTTGAAGAGAATAAGGGTGGTAGTAATTGATGATTCGGCATATAACCGCCGCACAATTACCAAGATGCTGGAAGGGATGGAAGATGTGGAAGTCGTTGGTTATGCCGCCGATGGGGAAGAGGGGATTCACAAGATTATCGATCTGAAACCGGACTTGGCAACCCTCGATCTCGAAATGCCAAAAATGGACGGTTTTACCCTGCTGCGCATCGTCATGAATTCCTATCCGACCCCGATCATTGTCATCAGCGCGCAGAGCGAGGACGAAAAGGTATTCAAGGCCCTTGAACTGGGGGCGGTCGATTTTATTGCCAAACCGACCGGCAAAATATCAGACGAACTCTTGAAGATTCGCGAAGACCTCCATGACAAGGTGCGCAGCGTTTTCAATCTCAACATGGCGAGGATCAAAAAGCAAGAAACCTTACCTGGTAAGGAATCGCCGCTTACCAGGAGAAAGGAGCGCACGCCCCAGCCGGTCAAGGCACATTTTTCAAAAGTTGACATAATAGCCATAGGCTCATCGACCGGCGGACCTCCGGCATTACAGAGCATATTTTCCGCATTTACCGAGAAGCTCCCATTTTCAGTGGTTGTCTCCCAGCATATGCCGACTGGCTTTACCAGGGCATTTGCCGACCGTTTGAACCGCTCTACCGCTATGGAGGTAAGAGAGGCCAAAGATGGCGACCGGGTCTTACCGGGGCGGGTCCTTATCGCCCCGGGCGGGCGGAACATGATTTTCCAAGCGAGAAACGGCGACGTCATCGCCAAAGTGGTGGACCCCTCGCCCGAGGACAGATATATCCCGTCTGTTGACGCCATGCTCATTTCTCTTGCGGAGATATATGGCCCCAAATTGGTTGCCGTGATTTTAACGGGGATGGGGAATGACGGCAGTCGCGGCGTAAAGGCGGTCAAGAACGCCGGAGGACAGGTGCTGGCCGAAGCGGAAGAATCTGCCGTTGTATTCGGCATGCCCCGTGAGGCGATTGCCACCGGCTTGGTGGATAAGGTTGCGCCTTTGGAAAGAATGGGCCGGGAGATAATTTTACGGTGTGGTATTTTCCCAGATATGGACTGACGGTTTTGATTGCATGCCGCCGTGTATAGACAGCTCAGCACAAATCTCGTTTTACTAAATTCATCGTGACTGATTCACCACAAACAGGAGTGTGACATGTCAACGGAAGAAGAAAAAGGGGTTCATAGCCGGGGCGAGGAATTTCTGCAGATATTCAAGAAAGGCGCGGAGTTTACTCACGAGTTGATGAAGGAGAATGAACGGCTGCGCTTTCGTGTGCTGGAACTGGAAAAATCGCAGCACGACTCAAAAGAAGAAAAAGAATTCGGGGAAGAGAACAAGAGGCTTCTCAAACGCATCAGTGATCTGGAATCGGAAAGAGAGGAGATTCTCGGGCGGATCTGCCAGATTGAAGCGGAAAATCAGGATTTCGCCACACGTTATGTGGAAATAGAGCAAGAAAACAATAATCTTGCCAATCTCTACATAGCCAGCTATCAGCTCCATTCCACTCTGGACTTCAAAGAGGTCCTGCAGATCATTATCGAGATCCTAATCAACCTGGTCGGCGGTGAAGAGTTCGCCATCATGCTGCTGGATGAGAAGACCAACCAGATCCAGGCGGTTGCCAGCGAGGGGATTGCCAGGGAGGATGTCCCGCCGGTGAAAATGGGGGTCGGCATAATCGGCCAGGTAGCCAAGACCGGGGAAAATTACTTTGTTGAAGATGTGCCTGCCTATGTTCCCGATCTGCAGAATCCCATGGTTTGCATACCGTTGAAGATCAAGGAACATGTGATCGGAGTGCTGGTGATTTACAAATTACTGATTCAGAAGACCGCCTTTGCGGAGTTGGATTACGAACTATTCACCCTTTTGGCCGGGCATGCGGCGACGGCTGTTTTCAGTTCCAGGCTCTATTCTGACTCTGAGCGCAAGCTCTCGACGATTCAGGGGTTTCTTGAGCTTTTGACCAAGTAGTGATGTCAATAAGGTTTAGGAGGGAAAATACCCATGTCTGAATTCAAGGTGTTAATAGTTGAGGATTCACCGACAATGAGGCAGCTTATAAGCTTTGCCCTTAAGAGGTTACGCGAGATACGCATAATCGAGGCGAGTGACGGTGTAGACGGATTGAAAAAGCTTGCGGCGGAAAAATTCGACCTTATTTTCACAGACATAAATATGCCGATTATGGACGGTTTGAAGCTGGTGAGCCTGTTGCGAAATGATGCGAACTACAAGGAAACCCCGATCGTCGTCATAACCACTGAAGGCGCTCAGGAAGACAGGGAACGCGCCCTTGCGCTCGGCGCCAACGATTACATAACCAAACCGATCCAGCCGAACAAGATCCTGGATATTGCCAGATCCATGCTGAATATTGCCTGACTCTAAAACTACCTCCAGCTTGAGGGGTGGGGGAGGACAAGGATGAAGGTGAAGTTGCCATGAAACCGGAGTAGAAACGCATTGCAATGCATCTCTACACCCTGGTTGCATTTCGAGATTAACCGGAGGTCGTACGTGGAAGAAAAGTATTCGCCGAAGAGTGTCGAAGAAAAGTGGCAGGAATACTGGGAGGCGAACAAGAGCTTCAAGGTAACCGAGGATGAGGCCAAGCAGAAATATTATCTTCTGGAGATGTTTCCCTATCCGTCCGGCCGCATCCATATGGGGCATGTACGCAATTATTCCATCGGTGATGTTTTAGCCCGCTTCAAACGGATGAAAGGTTTCAATGTCCTTCACCCTATGGGTTGGGATGCCTTCGGCATGCCCGCTGAAAATGCCGCCATCCAGAACAGGAGCCACCCGGCGAGGTGGACCTATGATAACATCGCCTATATGCGGGGCCAGTTGAAAAAAATGGGATTTTCCTACGATTGGGACCGGGAATTGGCTACCTGCGACGTGGATTATTACAAATGGGAGCAGCTTTTCTTCCTGCAGATGTATAAAAAGGGCCTTGCCTATAAGAAAACTTCTTTTGTCAACTGGTGCCCCCGCTGCGCGACTGTGCTGGCCAACGAACAGGTGGAGGACGGTTGTTGCTGGCGCTGTGACAACGCTGTTGAGCAGAAAGAGCTGGAGCAGTGGTTTTTTCGGATAACCGATTTCGCCGAGGAGCTTCTGTCTCATACCTTTAAACTCCCCGGCTGGCCGGAACGTGTCCTCACCATGCAACGCAACTGGATCGGGAAGAGCTACGGCTGCGAAATAGATTTCCCGCTGGAGAAGCGCATGACAAAGATCAGGGTCTTCACGACCCGTCAGGACACACTGTTCGGCGCAACCTTCATGTCGCTTGCTCCGGAGCACCACATGGCCTTGGAACTTACTACTCCGGAAAACCGGGCCGAGGTCGATGCATTTATTGAAAAGGTGCAAAAGACCGAGAAGACCAAAAGGACTGCTGAAGATTTCGAAAAGGAAGGGGTTTTTACCGGGTCATACTGCATCAACCCAGTTACCAATCAGAGGATGCCGGTTTATCTGGCAAATTTCGTCCTGCTGGATTACGGCACCGGTGCGGTCATGGCCGTTCCGACCCACGACCAGCGGGATTTCGAGTTCGCCAAAAAATACGGCCTCCCCCTCCAGGTGGTAATTCAGCCGCCAGGAGAGAACCTTGATGCGAATACCATGACTGGTGCGTTCACCTCGGAAGGGACCCTGGTCAATTCCGGCAGGTTCAACGACCTTGGGAACGAAGCGGCCAAGGAGAAAATCGCTGATTATCTGGAAAAGGAGGGGATCGGTAAAAAAACCGTCAATTACCGTTTACGTGACTGGGGGGTCTCCCGGCAGCGCTACTGGGGCAATCCCATCCCGATGATCTATTGCGATCTGTGCGGCGCGGTGCCGGTCCCCGAACCTGATCTGCCGGTACTCCTCCCCATTGATGTGACGTTTACCGGCGACGGAGGAAACCCGCTGGACAAAGTGGAGGCATTTGTCGCGACGGTCTGCCCGCAATGCGGGGAAATGGCCCGCCGGGAAACAGACACCATGGACACCTTCGTGCAATCGTCCTGGTATTTTCTCCGTTACTGCTCTCCCGACTTCGTTGCCGGCCCACTGGACAAGGCGCGGACCGAATACTGGATGTCGGTGGACCAGTATATCGGCGGGATCGAGCATGCGGTCCTCCATCTTCTGTATGCACGTTTTTTCACCAAGATGCTGCGTGACCTGGGTTACATATCGATTGATGAGCCGTTCATCAATCTCCTGACCCAGGGGATGGTGATCAAGGATGGGGCGAAGATGAGCAAGTCCAAGGGAAACGTTGTTGATCCTGACATCCTCATAAAGAAATATGGGGCGGATACCGCCCGTCTCTTTTCCCTCTTTGCCGCCCCACCGGAAAAGGATCTGGAATGGAACGATCAGGGGGTCGAGGGGTGTTTTCGCTTCCTCAACAGGGTCTGGAAACTCGCGTTAGATATTCTCCCCCTGTTGCCATGCGATACGACAGTTGATCCGGAAAAGCTGGACGATGAGGGGAAAGCTTTGCGCCGCAGTGTGCACAAAACCATCCGGAAAGTATCCGAGGACATCGAAGAGCGGCTCCACTTCAATACTGCGATAGCTGCGGTCATGGAACTGGTGAACACCATTCAGACGTTCGAGCTGAAAAATGATCCGAGCACTGCAGCGCTTCTCAAGGAAGCCGTGGAAAGCATCATCCGCCTGCTCGCCCCCTTTGTCCCCCATTTTGCCGAAGAAGTCTGGGCGGGACTTGGACACGCTGGTGGTATCGACAGAGCTGGCTGGCCGGTCTATGATACCGCCGCCACCCTGGATGAAGAGCTGTTGATCGTTGTTCAGGTTAATGGCAAGCTGCGGGGTAAGGTTACGGTCCCTGTCACGGCAGCCGACGAGGATGTCAAAGAGGCGGCCTTGGCAGACGGCAGGGTGCACCCTTTCATTGAGGGAAAGACGGTAAGGAAAGTCATCTATGTCCCCGGAAAACTGATCAATATTGTCGTGGGCTAAAGGAGCAAAGTTTGTACAGGGTAAATTTCTTTTTAATACTGGCCGTTTCATGTCTTTTGAGTGGTTGCGGCTACCACTTAACCAGCGAGGCGCAAACGCCTTCCCTGACTGCCGGGAAAACCATTGCCATTCCCATGTGGCGGAGCAAAAGCTACCGGCCGAACCTGGAAGCGATTCTGACCGGAAGCCTGGTCGATGAGTTCGCCTTGCGCAGCGGGGGGATGGTGGTGGCGGAGGAGGATGCCGCCGAACTCCTCCTGACCGGCACGATAGTTACTTATGCAACAATTCCCGTGGCATTTACGTCTGCCGACCAGGTAAGGGTATACCGGGCAACCATGACGGTCGATGCTACCCTCGCGGAAAAGCGGAGCCAGAAAGTGCTCTGGAAAGGGACGCTTTCTGCCAGTCAGGATTATCAAGCCTACATTGATCTTTCCCAGCAGAACCGAATAGCCTTGCAGCAGGACAGTGAAGTCGCGGCGCTCCGGGAAATAAGCCGGAAGATAGCCCAGCAGCTCTTTCAAAGGATGTCGGATAATTTTTAAGACAGCGTACAGTAGACTATTTAACGGTAAACAGAAAGCTACCGCCCACTCTTTTGCGGGAGATAAGTTTACATTATGATTATGAAACCGGATGAATTTACTAAGACGATCCAAAAAGGGGAGATCGCTCCCCTTTATTATTTCCATGGCGATGAACATTATCTCATCGAGCGTGCAGTCAGGCGCCTCCTCGACCTGACGGTCTCTCCCGTTTCCCGTGATTTCAACCTGAACATCTTCTACGGAAAGGAGTGCAAGGGTGAGGAGATTGTGACCGCTAGCCAGACCTTGCCGATGTTCGCGGAGCGACGGGTTGTCCTGGTGAAAAGGAGCGGGGAGCTCTCCGCTACTGCCCTGGAGATATTGACGGAATATATATCGGACCCCTCCCCATCCACCTGCCTGATCTTCGAAGGGGACAAGATCGACCAGCGCAAGCGGTTTTTCGTGGAGATGAAAATGCGGGGAAACCTGGTGGAGTTCAAACGCCCCTATGAGAACCAGTTGGGGCCTTTCATCAGGGAAGAAGCCGCAGGCTTCGGGAAAAAGATGGAATCCGCCGCGTTGGAAATGCTGGTTTACCTGGCAGGGAATAATCTGCAGGAAATAGCGACTGAAGTGGAAAAAGTCGCCACCTACATCGGCGCGCGGAATACAATAACTGTCGCCGACATCAGGGAGATAGTTTCCGACACGAAAGTAGACTCCATCTTTGAACTGACCGACTCCATAGGGAGAAGGGATCTGGGCAAGGCCCTGCGGAACCTGAACACCATCCTGCGTGACGGGGAAGCGCCGCTCATGGTCCTGGCCATGCTGACCCGCCATTTCCGCCAGCTCTGGCAAGTGAAGGAGCTGTGTGAGAAGAAGCTAACTCCCCAGGAGATCGGCAAGACGGCAAGGATAAATCCTTACTTCATCAAGGGGATCATGGAGCAGGCGCGAAATTACCGTATTACGGAGTTCAAGGAGATATTCGAGCGGCTCTTTGCAACGGACCTGGCACTGAAGACGAGCGGAGGAAAATCGGTAAGCCTGATGGTATGCCTGGTGATGGATATCTGCGGGAAAGGGACGGGCCGCCGGGGGGGGTAGTCCGAAGATGACTGTTCTGCGGCATCGGTGGTTTTGCCGCTGCTCTGTTGAGGGGCGAGGCGCATTATCGTCTGCGTATTGGAGCTGGGGCAGACGGCCCTCGCTGTCCACAGACTGAATTCCACTGAACATGGTGCGCAAAAAAAGAGATCTGGAAAAGATTAGCGCCGCAGAATTGGCGGCCTACGGCGCGTAGAATCATGTGGCTGATAAAAGGCCATAGCCGGGCTCACCGATGGACAGCTGCCGGCCTTGGAAAATGTGAAAGGTTTCGCGCAGTCGCAGACCCATGCAGGGCTCCTCACGCTATTGCCCCCCCGTGGCTGCAACCCGCATCCAGTTCGATCCGACACGACATCTAACTGCCCGTGCTTTCCCCCCCTCAAGGATTATTTGCGGCAATTCCCCTCAAACGATTTCCTCCAGTCGCTCCGCCTTCCCACCCCATCCCGGCAAAATTTGGTAGCGGTTTCCGCGTTCTCGATGTCGACGATCCTGTGGCTTATATGACTTGCTCTACTGGGGGCTAAGGGAGAAATCGTTCATTCGCGCAGAATCCAACCTGAGATGCTATGATGGAGTGCGTTATTATACGCCGGAAGAAATCGCCCGCCTCCTCCACTTCCCGGCAGCATTCCGTTTCCCTGAGGGGATGCCGGTCAGGAGAAAATGGTACCTTCAGGGGGAAAGCCTCTACGTTATCACGGTGCGCTAGGCCCTCGGCGCCTTTCCGATATTGATGAGGAGCGATAATTGCCATCCGAGGCTAAATAGTTTGTCAAAAATAATCGTACGATAGTAATCAGTGCGGGGAAAAGTGGGAAGAGGAGATCCGGCAAGTCGAATATAGATATTTGGAAGCCAAATTTGATTCAATAAAAAGTTTCCAGGTTGATTTAAAAAAGGGACCTGCGGTCCCTTTTTCATGCAAACTATTTAGTTTAGATATATCGTTAGACGAGGGTGTCTACCAGCTTGGTCAGCCGGGAGACGTTGCGGGAGGCGTTGTTGGGATGGATGATCCCCTTCGAAGCGGCGGAGTCGATAACCGGGATGGCGGCGGCCAAGGCTTCCTTGGCGGCGGTTGTATTATTTACAGCGGCGGCTTCGCGAACTCGCTTTATGAAGGTTCGCAGGGTGGAGCGGACATGCTTATTCCTCTCGTATTTCTTCTCGTTCTGCTTGTTTCTCTTGATGGCAGATTTATGATGTGCCAAACTGCACCTCCGGTTTATGATAAAACGATTTTATTTTTTCGGTTTTAGAAAGTAATTTTTATATCATTGATCGCTATTCCTGTCAAGGGGGAAAATACTTTAATGCTTTTCTCTCACTCCAGGAGTTTAATCCGGTCTCCCGGCTTGACCATCCCCCCACGCAGGACGCTGGCGAATATTCCTTCCTTCGGCATAACGCAATCACCCGCTTGATGATATATGGCGCAACGGGTATGGCACTCCTTGCCAATCTGGGTCACCTCAATGATGGCCTCTCCTATGGCCAGTCGTGTGCCTACAGGTAGGGAGGGGAGGTTGATTCCCCTAGTGGTGATGTTTTCAGCGAAGTCGCCGGTATCCACGTCGAGGCCCATGCGCTGCATCTTCTCTATGCTTTCCTGAGCCAAAAGGCTCACCTGGCGGTGCCACTCCCCGGCATGAGCATCGCCGATAATGCCGTGATTCTCCCGCAGTTCCACTTGCGCTACGGGGGTTTTGCGCTCACCTTTGTTTACGCTAATACAGACGGCGACAACTTCCTCTGGCATCCCTTTTCCTCACCTCACTGTTTTCTTTATAGCAAAAAAACAGGCCAAAAGGGAAAATTTTTTATTGCTTCCCGACCGTACGGCATCGGGACGGTTCGCAGGTTCGCGGTTGCATGCAGCGAGATATATGCTGGGGCCTGAGGAATCTGCTTGACTGGATGTTACTTATTTGCGTAATATCTAACGAATGCGGCAAGAAAGTAATGTAAAAGAAGAAAAACTGCTTTACATAGAGACGTTCGGCTGCCAGATGAACGTCAGTGATTCCGAAAAGATCGTGGCGCTTTTAAAGGGGGTCGGCTATCGCCATACCCACGATTCTTCCCTGGCGGACCTGATCATCCTGAACACGTGCAGCGTCAGGGCCAAGGCGGAACAGAAAGTTTACAGCCGCCTTGGCAAGTTTAAGGGACTCAAAAAAAGGAACCGCCACTTGATTCTCGGGATCGGGGGGTGCGTTGCCCAACAGGAAGGGGAGCGGCTTCTGGCAATTGTACCCTATCTGGACATCGTGTTTGGCACTCACAACCTGCATATGCTGCCGGAGATGGTGCGGGCCGCGGAACAGGGGGAGAGGCTCGCGCAAACCGCTTTCTTAACCAACGATAAGTGCCTCGATCTCTTTCCAGCAACTGACGGAGATAAGGGCGTTTCCCGCTTTGTCACCATCATGCAGGGCTGTGACAACTTTTGCTCCTACTGCATCGTCCCCCATGTCCGGGGACGGGAGATCAGCCGACGTTCTGCGGAAATAATTAACGAAATCCAAAAAATTGCCGATAAGGGGGTCAGTGAAGTGACCCTTCTGGGGCAGAATGTGAATTCATACGGCCTGAAGAGTCCAGGCGAACCGGATTTTGCCGCTCTTTTGCGGCGGGTGGCCGAAATCCCCGGAATCGAGAGGATTCGTTTCACCACCTCCCATCCCAAGGATATTTCAGCGCAGCTTATCGCCTGTTTTGCTGAACTGCCAAAGCTCTGCGGCCATATTCACCTGCCTGCCCAGGCGGGAAGCGATACGGTACTTGCCAGGATGAACCGGGGCTATACCCGCAGGGAGTACCTGGAAAAGATATCAGCCCTGCAAGCGGCCCGTCCCGGCATCCAGATTACCGGGGACATGATTGTCGGTTTTCCAGGGGAGTCGGTGGAGGATTTCTGCCAGACTCTCTCCTTAATGGAGGATGTGCGGTATGCTGACCTCTTCTCATTTATCTATTCCGTTCGCCCGGAAACCAAAGCAGCGGAATTTTCCGATGACGTAAGCCACCGCGAAAAACAGGAGCGGCTGGACCAGCTCCAGTTTCTGCAACGGGCAATGACCCTGGAGCGGAACAAAAGCTTTGTCGGCACCCGTCAAAAGGTTCTGGCCGAAGGTGTTAGCAAGCGGGGCGACCAGCTTTTCGGAAGGACTTCCGGTAACCGGGTCGTCAATTTTACCGGAGATTCTTCTTTGATCGGCAGTATCGTGGAATTAACCATAACCAGAGCCTTCCAGAATTCGCTTTTGGGGGAAAGAGAACCAGCAGCTGGTCGCTAGCGGTAGGCCGTTGGTAACGTGAGGTTTAATAATGTACCATAAAATGAAGGTCTTTGGTTTCACCCTTGACACCCTGGCGCAACGACCGGTGGTTATTCTTAAGGATGCCGCGGATGCCAATACCGTCCCCATCTGGATCAGTTCTCTGGAAGCGGTCTCAATAGCTGCCGAACTTATTAGTTGTGATGTAACATCCCAAAACGGCCGAGGAGACTTGCTGTCGCTGCTTCTGGAAAAAATGGCGATGAGAGTGGCCAGGATTTCCGTAGACGGACTGAATGACGGCGTTTTCGTAGCATCCGTAACTTTACACGGAGAAAGCGGGGAAATTCGGATTGCGGTCAGGCCTTACGAGGCGCTGATCATCTCCCTCAAGTATAAGCTGCCGGTATTGGTAGCTGATGAGGTAATGGCCCGAGCATCCATTCTGGCGATGGCAGATGAAACTATCGCCCGGGAAAACGATGAGCGCCGCTTTATCGATTTCCTGGAAAACCTCGACCCGGCGGACCTGGGAAAATACCCTATGTAAGAATGTGGAGGGATGATGCGCAAGGAATCTTTCGGATTTTTACAGAGGCTGGTGGCAGCTCCCAGTCCTTCGGGCTACGAACCGCCGGCCCAGCAGGTATTCCGTGAGTATGTGACGCCTTTTGTCCAGACCTCGACGGACGTCCTAGGCAATGTCCATGCCTTTATCAAGGGAACACGGCAAAAATGCCCGCGGGTAATGCTGATCGGCCATTCCGATGAAATAGGTTTCCAGGTCAAATATATCGACGATAATGGCTTCATCTATTTCAGCGCGATAGGCGGCGTAGACCCTCATTTGACCCCCGGCCAGAGAGTGCATATCCATAGTCGGAGCGGTGCGATGTTTGGTGTGGTCGGAAAGAAACCTATCCATCTGATGGAGACGAAGGATCGGGAGACGGTTGTAAAACTCGACAATCAATACATAGACATCGGCGCGGAAAATAAAAAGGAAGCTGAACAGCTGGTCCGGGTAGGTGACCCGGTTACCTTTGCCGGTGGGCTGGAGAAGCTGCATGGTGACCGGGTCACCTCGCGCGGTTTTGACGACAAGGCGGGAAGCTTTGTCGTTGCCGAAGTGCTGCGGCATGTGGCCAGCGCCGCGAAAAGACCGCTGATTGACCTTTACGGAGTTTCTTCCGTACAGGAAGAGGTGGGGTTGCGGGGAGGTGTCACCAGCAGTTACAGTATCAATCCAGATATAGGCATCTGTGTAGAGGTCGACTTTTGTACCGATCAGCCCGATGTGGAACGGAAGCATAACGGCGATGTGGGACTGGGAAAGGGGCCGATCCTTCCCCGCGGGCCCAATATCAATCCCGCTTTATTTGATCTTCTAGCCGATACTGCCGACCGGGAGAGTATCCCGGTGCAGTTTACTGGGATACCGAAGGCCACTGGCACCGATGCCAACGTCATGCAGATTTCCCGTGGCGGCATGGCCACCGCACTGGTAAAGATACCCCTCCGCTATATGCATACGCCTGTCGAAGTACTTTCTCTTGCCGATCTGGAAAACGCCGTCAGGCTCATTGCGGCGACCCTTTATCGTATTAAGGATAAAGAGTCGTTCATACCGAAATAAAGGGTCTAGTGGCGGGGGTCTGGAAAAGCGTTCACCGGCCCTCTGTCATTGGCCCTATTCCTTACGCCTCAGGTTACCCCCTTTTCCCTTGACTTAACCAGCCGCCTGTACTAACTTTTAGGCTTAATATTGATGAATTCGCAATAATCCTTTGCAGAGTCCAGGATCATCTTCCATCACTATGCCGCAGATATCGCTACGCCTCGTTCCTCAGGATTGCAAGCCAAATACCCGGAGCTTTTTCCGGGTCTATCTGAAATTTGCAATTTAGTCAATAGGTACTGAACAAAAACAAAGGAGTCTGTGATGTTAGAAGAAAATATTCTCGACGGGCTGACATTTGATGACGTGCTGCTTCTTCCGGCCCATTCCACCGTCATGCCACGGGATGTCGATCTGACTACGCGTTTGTCGCGAAATATTGCCCTGAACATCCCCCTGGTAAGCGCTGCCATGGATACCGTGACCGAAGCGCGCGCCGCCATCTGCATGGCGCGGGAAGGGGGCTTAGGGTTCATCCATAAGAACCTGACCATCGAGGAGCAGGCGATGGAGGTGGACAAGGTCAAGAAGAGTGAATCCGGGATGATCGTGGACCCCATTACCATGCGCCCTACCCAGAAGATCCGCGAGGCCCTGGAAAGCATGGCGAAATACCGCATCTCGGGAGTGCCGATTACCAAGGTCAACGGCAAGTTGGTAGGGATTTTGACCAATCGCGATCTTCGCTTTGAAACCGATCTGGACCTCCCCATCTCCGCCCGGATGACCAAGCGCAACCTTGTCACCGTGCCGGTGGGGACCACCCTCGAAGAGGCCAAGGAACTTCTCAAGCATACCAGAGTGGAGAAGCTCCTAGTGGTGGACAACGAACGGTTCCTGAAGGGACTTATCACTATTAAGGACATCGAGAAGGTCAGGAAATATCCCAACGCCTGCAAAGACAGCCTGGGACGTCTGCGGGTGGGGGCGGCGGTCGGGCCCACATCCGATATGGAAGCTCGCATAGTGGCGCTGGTCAAGGCAGGAGTGGATATCATCGTTATTGACACCGCCCATGGCCATTCCCAGGTAGTCATCGACGCGATCAGGAACATCAAGCAGAACTTCCAGGGTATCGAGCTGGTCGCCGGCAATATCGCCACGGCCGAGGCGGCGGAGGAACTGATCAGGGCAGGCGCCGATGCGATCAAGGTCGGTATTGGCCCGGGCTCCATCTGCACCACCAGGGTCGTGGCTGGCGTGGGGATGCCGCAGATTACCGCCATCAGCAATTGCGCCGCCGTGGCCAGGAAACATGGCGTTCCCATCATTGCCGACGGTGGGGTGAAATATTCCGGGGACCTCACCAAGGCGTTTGCCGCTGGCGCCGATACCGTCATGATCGGATCGCTCTTTGCCGGAACCGAAGAGTCGCCGGGCGATACCATTCTTTACCAGGGACGCGCTTATAAAAGCTACCGCGGCATGGGCTCCATCGGCGCCATGAAGGAGGGGAGCAAGGACCGCTATTTTCAGGAAGATGTAGAGAGCGAGATCAAGCTGGTACCGGAAGGGATCGAAGGGATGGTTCCTTTGCGCGGACCACTCTCCGCCAATATCCATCAGTTGCTCGGGGGGTTAAGGGCCGGCATGGGCTATACCGGTTGCATCAATATCCGGGAGCTGCATAAAAATGGCCGGTTTGTCAAAATCACCGGCGCCGGTCTCAAGGAATCGCATGTGCATGATGTGATGATTACCAAGGAAGCACCCAACTATAGAGTAGGCGGGAATTAAATGACCACTGACATTCACAGCGAAAAGATTCTGATTCTGGACTTCGGCTCTCAGGTGACCCAGCTCATTGCCCGGCGGGTGCGAGAGCAGAGTGTCTACTGCGAGATCCATCCGTACAATATGCCCCTGGCAAAGATCACCGAATTCGCGCCCAGGGGAATCATCCTCTCCGGCGGCCCCTCCAGTGTTTACGACAAGGATGCGCCCCACTCCGATGCGGGAATTTTTATTTTGGGGATACCGGTCCTCGGCATTTGCTACGGCATGCAACTCATGACCCGGCAACTGGGAGGCAGGGTGGAACGGTCGAAGAAGCGGGAATACGGCCGGGCCAGCATGGTATTGGATGACGTCTCCGACCTGTTCGCCGGGTTTGCCGACAAAACCGAGGTCTGGATGTCCCATGGTGACCGGATCGAGGAGTTGCCGCCAGGGTTCAAGACTATCGCCCATACCGAACACTGCCCGACCGCGGCTATGAAGGATGGAAAACGCCGGTTTTACGGGGTTCAGTTTCACCCCGAGGTGGTGCATACACCGCGTGGTGAGGAAATGCTCGGGAATTTCCTCTTTAACGCCTGCAAATGCCGGCCAGTCTGGACCATGGCCAGTTTTATCGAGACCGCAATCGCCGAGATTCGCCGCAAGGTGGGAAGCGGAAAGGTGCTCTGCGCCCTCTCCGGCGGGGTCGACTCGTCGGTGGTGGCGGTCCTAATCCACCGGGCGATCGGCGACCAGCTCCATTGCGTTTTCGTCAACAACGGGCTCTTGCGCAAGGGCGAGGCAGAAAAGGTCATAAACCTTTTTCGCGCCCATTTTCAGATTAATCTCGATTATCTGGACGCCGCCGACCGTTTTCTAGAGAGGCTTGCCGGAATCTCCGATCCCGAGCAGAAGCGCAAGATAATCGGCAATGAATTCATCTACCTGTTCGAGGAAAAGGCGAAAAAAATGGGAGAGGTGGATTACCTGGCGCAGGGGACCCTTTATCCTGACGTGATCGAATCAGTCTCCACCAAGGGCCCATCGGCGGTGATCAAGAGCCACCATAATGTCGGCGGACTGCCAGAGAAGATGAACCTAAAGCTTCTCGAACCGGTGCGCGAGCTGTTCAAGGACGAGGTCCGGCTTCTCGGCAAGGAGCTGGGAATGCCGGACGAGGTGATTCACCGACAGCCCTTCCCCGGGCCTGGACTGGCCATTCGCTGCATCGGCGAAGTGACCGCCGAGCGGCTGGAGATCCTGCGCGAGGCTGATGTCATCGTCCTCGAGGAGATCAGGAAAGCGGGCCTTTACAGGGAGATCTGGCAATCTTTCGCAGTGATCCTGCCGGTGAAGACCGTTGGCGTCATGGGCGACGCCAGAACGTACGACTTTACGGTCGCTATTCGGGCAGTCAATTCCCTGGACGGCATGACTGCCGACTGGGTTAAGCTCCCCTATGATATTCTGGGAAGCATCTCCTCGCGGATCATAAATGAGGTCAAAGGGGTTAATCGCGTAGTATATGATATATCGCAAAAGCCACCATCCACAATAGAATGGGAATAGATTGGAGAGTATTTCCAGCACATGGAGGCGTTGGATTGCCCGTCCTCGTTGCGTGGAGGAGCACCGCTATGCCTCCGCCAGGACCATTGCCTGCCTTGCCGGAACTCGAAACTCCTCGCCAGTCGAATTTATATCTTCTTTTGCTTCCCCTCGGATGCTTTTACGTAATGCCCTCTTGGAACAGGTTTCCTTATGCGAATTAAACTTATCATTTTCGACCTGGACGGTACGCTCGTTGATTCCCTAGATGATCTGACCGATGCTACCAATGCGATGCTTCAGAGCTTTGGCAAGGGAGAGTTGATTTCACGGGAGGTCCGTCTGCTGGTTGGTCAGGGGGTGCGCAGGCTCGTGGAGCGGGCTATGCCGGATGCCTCGCAGGAAGAGATCGAAGAGGGTATGCAGATTTTTGTGTCGTATAACGAAGCCCACATTGCCGATAAGACCCGACTCTATCCGGGAGTCAGGGAGACGCTCACCATCCTCGGCAAGTTTTGCCGGCTGGCCATCATTTCCAACAAAAATACTGCACTCTGCCGAAAACTTCTGGAGGTTTTGGAGGTGGCCGACCATTTCTGCGAGATAATGGGGGCCGATTCCTTCCCCTTCCGCAAGCCGTCACCGGAACCGGTCCTGAAGCTTTTAACCGACTACGGGGTGACCGCGGCGGAAACGGTAATAGTTGGCGACAGCTGTTACGACATGATCGCAGGAAAGGAAGCGGGTGTTGTGACGGTCGGCAGCACCTATGGCTATGGGGAAGCCAGTGAACTTGCCGGGGCCGATTATCGCATCGACCGATTCCCGAATCTGCTTGGCCTTCCGCTTTTTACTCAAAATGATTAACCACAGAGGGTGCATAAAACTGCAAAATCACTATTAACTTGGTTTTATCGGATGTTCAGGATAAACCTGAAAACTAATTGCCCGCTTTCGGCGGGCTTTCTTGTTGCCGGAGTTCAGGCAGGGTAGTAAGCTGTGTCTATGGAAGATGTCGAGCTCAAAAAGATCATGGAACATGATGCTCTAAGCATCATTGCCGGGTTGGCCGCCACTCTAGGGGTGGATGCCTTCCTGGTGGGGGGGTATCTGCGCGATTCCCTGTTGGGAAGAGGGACAAACGACCTGGACTTAGCCCTCTCTGGCGCCTGGGATGAACTCCCCCGTATCTTTGCGGTCCGGATCTCGGGGAAATTCTTCTGGCTTGACGAGGACCTGCTGCAAGGCCGGGTGGTAAAGAAAAAAGGTAATAAAATCTCTGTATTTGACTTTGCTCCTCTGCGCGGGGGAACGGTCACAGACGATCTGCTCCTGCGTGATTTCACTATCAATGCCATTGCCATGCCCCTCTCCGGTGATCGGAGGGAAATGATCGATCCATTGGCCGGTCGTGACGATCTCCGCCTGGGATTGATCAGGGCATGCAGCGCTACCACATTCTTCAATGACCCGTTGCGCCTGTTGCGTGCCATCCGTTTTGCTGCGGAACTCGGCTTTGCTATAGAGGAAAATACCTGGAAGACCCTCTGCGCAAAGGGCTATTTATTGAAAACAGTCGCAGGGGAAAGGGTGCGAGATGAGCTGTTTCGGACCCTGGCGGCACCCGGCTGTGCTGATTCTATGAAACAGCTCTGCAAGTCCGGACTTTGGGCGGAGATCCTTCCAGCTCAAAAAAAGGGGGGGTGCGGCGAGCGTATATCCCGCGCGGAAGAAGCCGAACGGCTCTGCATGGAGATCGGGAACCTTTTTCCGGAGAGCGGTAAACGTCTGGAGGATTACTTGAACCGTGAAGTAGAGGCTGGCATTTCGGTGCGGTCGCTCATCAAGCTGGCTGCCGTTCTCGGCAGCGATAACAAGGGGGAATTGGCTTCACTGGTTGAGCGGCTCAAGCTTGGGAAGGAGGCGCGAAAGGTCCTAGATTTATTTTGTAGGGATGAAAGGGAAGTTTACTGCGTACTGGAACGGAGCACTACGAAACGTGTCATGTACCGGTTTTTCAGGGACCGGGAGCCGGCTGGACTGGGGATGCTCATCATCGCCCGGGCTACGGGGGCCGTTTCCGGCGCGTCTTTCTCCCGCCTAAGGAGCTATTGGCTGCAGCAGTATAAAGCAGAGGATGCTGATCTCTTCCTGACTGGCCGAGAGATCATGGCTGATCTCGGCGTCCTCCCCGGCCGTGTTGTAGGCGAAGTGGCGGCGCGCCTGCGGGAAGCGGAAGGGAGCGGCTTTGTCACTAGTAGGGAAGAAGCGCGGGAATTCATCAAAAACCTGTTGACAAGGGAGCCGCCGATGCGCTAAAGTCTTAACCCTTATGGTATAGCAATAGCTGCAGACGGACTTTTAACAAAGCCATTATCGAGCGGGAATAACTCAGTGGTAGAGTGTCAGCTTCCCAAGCTGAAGGTCGCGGGTTCGAATCCCGTTTCCCGCTCCACAATAAAATCAAGGACTTAGCCTGCACGGGTTAAGTCCTTTTCTTGTTAGTTGCATCCCATTTTGCATCCGTTTGTAGAAAAAACAAATAGAATACTTACGCCACGTACGATAGAAAACCTGAAAATGGCAATGGCCGTGAAGGGGAATACCAGCCATTACCAGTGGATGAGAATAATGCATCGGCATTGGCTCACAATGGCCGGGCGCTGCAGATTCCCTGCGGATGAAATGGCAGGCGTCATAACTGGGATTCTGGAACGGATGGACGATGTCATTGCGGCAGTTTCAGGACTGTTGCCGCAATCATTCCCCGAAGAGGTAAGCGAAGCGATTTTTGACTGGATGCGTACCGCTAGAGACCGTTTGGTGCGTTCACGTACAGCATGATCGAGTGCACAACTCCGCCTCCCAACACGATTCTGCAAGAATGAGGAAGCCGGCTAACCATGGGTAAGGACGATAAGTTCGCCATGTTTGTGCGGGCGGTGGATATCAGTCGGTAATCTTTTTCCCTGAGAGGCCGTCGAGCACCTCCATCAGCCGCCGCTTTGCCCTGTGCTCCCTCCGCAGCTCAAAGAGCAGGTTCTGCCAGTCGGAAGCGCGTCGGGTCTCCTGGTAGACCTTGCACATGCGCCGCAGATAGATTGCCGCCTCTTCATATGCCTTTGGTTTGACCTGCCCTATCAGGCTCTCCGCAATGGCACGCCAGATGTCGAGGGCCGTTTGCGGGTGGGTCTTGGAAACTGCCTCGGCAACGGCCTTGTCCGTTTCCCACCCCCATCGTTTGGTTTTCTTAAGCTCCTGGTACAGGGTGACCACGTCATCGAAACGCCTTTCCATGATGGCGATGTCGATAAGCATATCGAGGTTCGGAAACCTTTCAAACCGCTTTTCCGATTTGTCCCGGGTCCGCATGACCTCTGGCTGCGGCAGAGGCCAGACCCTTGATTCCTTTCCCTTGCCGGGCGGATCGGGGCGCTGGCCGGTCTCAAGATAGCGGAGCACGAATCCTCTGACGCCAGGCCAGGCTTTGGCTTTCTCCGCGGCCTTACGCAATTCCGTGTAGCTCTTGCGGGAGGCGCTGGAAAAGAAGTCCTCCGCCCGGTAGGAGGCCGCCAGATCAAACTTCTTTTCTTTATCGGCCATTTCCCGCAGTCGCCCCTGCAGCTCGTCTGCTATGCCTGAAGCGTTCTCCACGGTGCGCTCGAAACCCCGGATGCACCACTGCCGCGCCTTTTCCTTTTCGCCGGCGGCAAGGAGCGCGTCAACGAGCTTGTCATAACAGCGGCAGACGTCCGCTTCCTTTTCAAGGAGAGGTATGATCTCTTTCCGCTGCCCACTCCGCCTAAAGGCGTCAAGGAGCATGTTCAATACACCGCTGCGCCGGTAGGTTTCGGAGAAGGCGGCGGACGCTGGCCTGGTCATGGATTTCAGGCGGGCTTCAAGAAAATCCGCCACTTCACGCCAATGGGCCTGGTTGTGCGCCCCGCTCTCCAGCATTTTCCCGCCCGATTCCAGAAGGGAGAACTCGTCGTCAAGCACCCGGTCGATCACCCACATAAGCTGCTGCGGAGGGGTCAGGGAGGTTTGCGGCACGGCGGCCAGCACAACCTCCATGCATTCGGCGATCTCCGTGGCGGTATCCCCCTCGTCGTGGGACTGTTCCACCTGTGTGTTCCCCCTGGTCCAGAGCTCCTCGCCCAACTGGAGCACCGCATCGGCATGACCGCTCTCGAGTAGCGTCTGCAGCTGCTCCCTCACATGGGAATAGTCGGGAAGGTTCCCCTCGTCATTCCAGTGATTGCGCCAGGCGGGCTCGGCGGTGACCTCCCGGATCTCCCGCCGCAGGGATCTCACAATCTTATCGACACGGCCCGTTGCGAGTTGTTCCTTTTCCAGTAGACCGCGCTCTATCTCCGGATACCGGCCGGACAGATCTATCAGCAGCGCCACCAGCTCTTCCCTGTCCATTCCCTCAAAGATCTTCCGCAACCGCGTCTTTCCCTTTCCAGTCGCGGGCGCGGCAGTGAAATCGGGCTCTTCATCCTCGTCCTGCCATTCGTCATCGTCCCCGTAATCATCGTCGGAGTCGTCGAAGAGGGCGTGGAACAGATCCTCGTCCTCGGCGAGCAAAGGTATCGTCTTCTTCAGCTTGACTTGCTCAGCCGCCGCCAATACGACCGCCACCGTGTGCTTGCACGGACCCCAGTCATAGGGGCAGCTGCAGGAATAGTCGAAGTCACCGTCTGATTCCAGGCGGACCGAGGTGGCGTACTCCTCGCTTCCCGACACCCACGCCGCCAAGGCGCCGTCCTCCGTGCGTGAAAGGCTTTTGACGTTCCTTACGTAGGATTTGCCGCGGCTCAGGATCTTTGCGCCCGCCCATTCCCGCAGGTCATCCAGGGTCAGAGCCTGGAGAACGGCGCTGATTTTTTTCATCATCTGCCTCCATGAGGTGTTTTGCCTATCACATAGCAGATTATTGGCGGTTTATCCAGATTTTAAAAATTTAAACGCCAGTCTGAGAGTACCCCTGAGGGAAGAACCCGCTCGGCAAAGCCGTGGCTTTCACGAACCCGATAGTCTTTATCTTTCGGTTTCAGTGATTGCTAATAGAGATCGGTAAGTTTCATGGTACCTCCGAGGTACCTTCTTGGCCGTGCCTTAAACTCTTTTACCGCAGATTCAAAAACTCGAAAAATGACTGTAATCCCATTCCATCGTTACCGCTGTTCTTCCTCCTTTGTCTTTGACTTCAACCTGTAAATAGTGTATTAAAAATACATAATTATGCAATGCGTTAGAGTTGACGAAAGATGGACTCCTGACTCCTGTTGATGATTCGATAATATGTAAGCCGCCTTTGTCAGCCTGATGCCGATTGGCAGTTTTTTGTCGCGTATGGGTGTATATCCCATTATTGCAAGCATTACAATACTCGGCAGAATCATCCCAAGCATATAATGGGTGGAGCGTGAAGAATTGAGCCTCGACTATGCCACACTCGACCTGCTGCGCCAAAGTCACCCAGCTTGGCGTTTACTACGTTCCGATCATGCGGTGTTAGTAGTGAGTTTTCTGAACCGTGTGTTCATTAAACCCAATCTGCGGGTATTGGTCCAGGCGGATCTTGTGGAGGCGCTGAAGGACGAACTGTTCGCCATACGCGAAAGGCTGGGTTCGGAGGTATTCCCCAAACCGGCCCTTGAGTATCTCAACGACTGGGCGGCCAATGACAAGGGATGGCTCCGTAAATTCTACCGCCAGGGCTCGGACGAACCTTATTTTGACCTGACTCCCTCTGCCGAGAAGGCTATTGCCTGGCTCGGAACCCTCACAGAGCGCAGTTTTGTGGGCACCGAATCGCGTCTGCTTACCCTGTTCGAGCTGCTAAAGCAGATGAACGAGGGGAGCGAGACCGACCCGCAGGCCCGCATTGCCGAGCTTCACAAGCGCCGAGACGAGATTGACTCCGAAATTGCCCGCGTGCTGGCTGGCGACATCCCTCTGTTGAACGACACGGCACTGAAAGACCGTTTCCAGCAGTTTATTCAGCTTGCACGCGAACTGCTGACAGATTTTCGCGAAGTGGAACAGAATTTTCGCGGGCTTGATCGGCATGTGCGGGAGCGTATTGCGCTCTGGGAAGGGGGGAAGGGCGCACTCTTGGAAGAGATTATGGGCGAACGCGACCTGATTGCCGATTCGGATCAGGGGCGAAGTTTTCGTGCTTTCTGGGATTTCTTGATGTCAAGCCGCCGGCAGGAGGAGCTGTCCTTTCTGCTTGAGCGCGTCTTGTCCCTGCCGCCGGTGGCGGAACTGAAACCGGACGCCCGCGCCCGTCGCCTTCATTACGACTGGCTGGAGGCCGGAGAACACACGCAGCGCACGGTGGCGCAACTCTCACAGCAATTACGGCGCTTCCTGGACGACCAGGCCTGGCTGGAGAACCGTCGCATCATGGACATTCTGCATGGAATTGAAGCAAAATCGGTGACGATCAGAGAGTCGCCGCCGACGGGGGAGTTTATGGCCATTGCGGAAACGGCTGCCGATATCGAACTGCCGTTGGAGCGGCCGCTCTATACTCCTACGCTCAGGCCGATGATTGACGATACAGCGCTTGAGTCGGGCGATGTCGACCTGGATGCGGCGGCGCTCTATTCGCAAGTGGTGATCGACAAGGCAGAGCTGGCCCGGCATATACGCCATGCCTTGCAGGATCGTTCGCAAGTGACCTTGAGTGAGCTGTGCGGGATGCGACCTTTGCAGAACGGCCTGTCAGAGCTGGTTGCGTACCTGCAGATGGCCTGCGACGATTTCAAGACCGTTGTGGATGAAGGAGCGACTGATGTCGTGCTGTGGCACGGTACCGGAGCCGATGGACAAGAACATGCCAGGCAGGCAAGTCTGCCAAGAGTGATTTTTATGAGGGAATGATGGTGGAACAAGGAAGTGAAACTCCTGCGGCAACAAACGACCTGTCGGTTCTGGTCATCACGTTGCTGAAGGGGGTGATCTACCAAGAGAACGATGGGAGCCTGTGGAATGCTCTACTCCAACTGCAGGCCAGGGTGCGCGACTTTGTCACTGTGCTTGGTCTGGAGCTGGTGCTTGACGAGTCTGAAGGGTATGCCTTCTTGCGTTCACGCCCGGAGACGGCAGACGAAGAGGGGGCAAAGATTCCGCGCTTAGTGGCAAGGCGACCGTTGTCATTCCATGTGAGTCTCTTGCTGGCGCTTTTGCGCAAGAAGCTGGCCGAGTTCGATGCGAGCGGCGGCGACACACGCCTCGTCCTCTCCCGGGATGAGATCGTCGAACTGATCCGGGTATTTCTGCCCGAAAGCAGCAACGAAGCCAGGTTGATCGACCAGATCGAGACCCATCTCAACAAGATCGTGGAGTTGGGATTCCTGCGCAAATTGAAACCGGCCGTATCGAATCCAAGTGGGCAGACGACCATGTTCGAAGTGCGCCGCATTCTCAAGTCATTCGTTGACGCACAGTGGCTGGCCGCTTTTGATGCGCGGCTGGCGGCTTATCGGGCTCAACTGGAAGGGAAATCGGAAGAGGCGAACGATGAATGATTTGCAGGAGATACCTCTCGATTTCGTGGCTGACGATACACTTTCCGGTTTTCGGCTGCACCGCCTGGAAGTGTACAACTGGGGGACCTTCGATAAACGCGTCTGGGCGCTGAATCCCGAAGGCAGGAACTCCCTGCTCACCGGCGACATCGGCTCCGGTAAATCGACGCTGGTGGATGCGGTGACAACGCTGCTGGTGCCGGCGCAACGTGTTGCATACAACAAAGCCGCTGGTGCTGACAGTAAAGAGCGTACGCTACGCTCCTACGTGCTTGGGCACTACAAGTCTGAACGCAATGAGGTCAGCGGGACTGCCAAGCCGGTGGCGCTGCGAGACCACAACAGCTACTCGGTAATTCTGGGAACCTTTCATAATGCCGGCTACAGCCAGACGGTGACATTGGCGCAGGTCTTCTGGATGAAGGATGCGGTGGCGCAGCCCGCCCGCTTCTTTGTCTGTATGGAACGTGCGCTGTCGATTGCGACGGACTTCGCGCAGTTCGGCTCGGACATTGTTCAACTTCGGAAGAAGCTGCGTGGACTCGGCGCGGCGGTATATGACAACTTTCCACCTTACGGCGCCTGGTTTCGCCGCCGTTTCGGCATCGAGAACGAACAGGCGCTGGAGCTGTTTCATCAAACGGTTTCGATGAAGTCGGTGGGGAACCTGACCGACTTTGTCCGCAGCCACATGCTTGAGCCATTTGACGTTGCCCCGCGCATCACAGCCCTGATCAGCCACTTTGATGACCTGAACCGTGCACATGAGGCCGTACTGAAGGCTAAACGGCAGGTGGAACTACTTTCGCCGCTGGTCGCCGATGGTGAGCGGCATGCAGCACTGGTGGCCCAGGCGGAGGAGCTCCGAGACTGTCGCGAAGCGCTTAAGACCTTTTTCGCTGGCCTGAAACTTGAGTTGCTGGACAAAAGAATTACCGGGCTAGCCGATGAATGGTCACGTCAGGATACGCAGGTTAAGCGACTAAAAGAGCGCTGTGAGGCACTGCGGATCGAAGAGAGTGATCTCAAGCGCAACATTGCCGATAACGGCGGCGACCGTCTGGAGAGGCTAGCCGGCGAGATAAGCAAGAAGGAGCAGGAGCGCCAGAAGCGCGAGCAGAAGGCCAGGCGCTACGCCGAACTGGTGCGCGCCATCGACGAAACCCCGGCCGAAGTTGAGACCGACTTTCTTGACCAGCGACGCCGCTTCTCTGCTCTGGCCGAAGAGGCGAAGGCACAAGAAGCCAGACTGCAGAATGATTTAAACGAACAAAGTGTGCGTTTTTATCAGGGCAAGCAGGAACGCGACGAGCTATCGGCCGAGATCACTAGCCTGAGAGCCCGACGCAGCAACATCGATAAGGACCAAGTGGCCTTGCGCGCCACGTTGTGCAAAGCCCTCGATTTGCCCGAAGATAGTATGCCCTTTGCTGGCGAACTGCTGCAAGTGCGTGACGAGGAACGCGACTGGGAAGGAGCTGCTGAGCGTCTTCTAAGGAGTTTCGGCTTGTCGCTTCTCGTGCCTGATCAACATTACGGAGCGGTTGCGGCTTGGGTCGACAAAACCCATCTCAAGGGTCGTCTGGTCTATTTCCGGGTACGTCAGGGTTCGCGGGGTGAACTGCCAGATATTCATCGGGATTCCCTGGCGCGAAAGTTGGCCATTAAACCCCATTCCCCTTTCTACGATTGGCTGGAACGTGAACTGGCACACCGTTTCGACGTGGCCTGTTGCACAACACAGGAGCAATTCAGGCGCGAGACACGCGCCATCACCCGCGCAGGCCAGATCAAGGCACCCGGCGAACGTCACGAAAAGGATGACCGCTACAGGCTTGATGACCGCAGTCGCTTCGTACTGGGTTGGACCAACACTGAAAAGATTGCTGCGTTCGAAGCCAAGATAAGGAAGCTGGAGGGGCGGTTGGGCGAGCTGGGCAGCCTCATTAGCAAGGTTCAGGGAGAACAGAACGCGCTCAAGGGACGCATAGCCGCACTTTCAAGACTCGACGAATACATGGATTTCGGCGAACTTGACTGGCAGTCGCTGGCTGTGGAGGTGGCGACACTCGAGTACGAGAAGAAAAAGCTTGAATCAGCGTCAGATGTCCTCCAGAGCCTGACAATACGACTGAAAGCGCTGCAAGGGGATCTAGGCGAGGCAGTGAAGGAACTCGAAAAGAAAACGCGGGAACTGGGCGCGACCCAGGCCAAACGCGAGGCGGCAGATGAGCTTCGCAACCAGACCCAGGCATTGTTTGAACCACTTGAACAGGCCGGCCATGCCGCCCGTTTTGAACGCCTTGAAGCCATGCGTAGCGAATCTCTCGGTGATCATCATCTTTCCGTCGAATCCTGCGACAACCGCGAACGCGACATGCGTGACTGGCTGCAAGCCAGGATCGATGCCGAGGATTCGAAGCTCAAACGTCTGCGCGACAAGATAATTCAGGCAATGGCAGCATACAAAGAGGAGTTCAAGATGGAGACTAGAGATGTTGATGCCAGCATTGAAGCTGACTTCGAATATCGAAACATGCTCCATAGTCTTCAGGCTGATGACCTGCCTCGCTTCGAGGCACGCTTCAAGGAGTTGCTGAACGAAAACACCATTCGTGAGGTGGCCAATTTTCAGTCGCAATTGGCGCGGGAGCGGGAAACGATCAAGGAGAGGATCGCGCGGATCAACGAGTCGCTCAACCAGATCGACTACAATCCCGGCCGCTATATCGTGTTGGAGGCACAGCCGACGCCGGATGCAGATATCCGCGATTTCCAGTCCGAGCTACGGGCCTGCACCGAAGGGGCAATAACAGGTTCCGACGACAGTCAATACTCGGAGGTCAAGTTTCTCCAGGTCAAACAGATCATCGAGCGTTTTCGCGGCCGGGAAGGGCAGACCGAACCGGATCGTCGCTGGACCGTCAAGGTCACCGACGTGCGCAACTGGTTCATGTTTGCCGCCAGCGAACGCTGGCGTGAGGATGACAGCGAGCATGAGCATTACTCAGACTCTGGCGGCAAATCCGGCGGGCAGAAGGAGAAACTGGCCTACACCATCCTGGCAGCGAGCTTGGCCTACCAGTTTGGTCTCGAATGGGGATCAGCCCGTTCCCGATCCTTCCGTTTCGTGGTGATCGACGAGGCTTTTGGCCGTGGATCGGACGAGTCCACGCAGTACGGCCTTCGACTGTTTGCCCAACTCAACCTTCAGCTCCTTATCGTCACACCTTTACAGAAAATTCACATCATCGAACCCTTCGTCGCCAGTGTGGGATTTGTCCAGAACGAGGACGGCCGCGCCTCCAAGCTGCGCAATCTATCGATCGAGGAGTACCGCGAGGAGAAGGCGAGGATGGCGGGATGAGCTGGACAAGGCCGCTTGAGCTGCGTGATCAGGTGCAGAAGCTGTGGGATCGGGGAGAACTGCTTGCCGCCATTGCCACCGGCGAATCGCCGTTCCCGAAGCGTCTGACGCTTAAAGCGCCAACGTCGGCGGAGATTGCCGACCGTTTTGACGAGGTGCGCGCCTGGATTGGCGAGCTTCGAGCTATCCCTTCCTACAGGGTGGAGATGCGTGAGTTCAAACACCGGCTGTTCGGCGCAAATGCTGTTCCCCACGCGGTCTGGATAGACACGGTCGGAGATGCCCTGGCGTTCATCGGCAAACAGCGCGCTGCCGCCCGGTTCGCCGGGTTGGTCGAGGTGACACGCAATCTTGAGCCGCGATTCTTGTCCTGGCTGGCAAAACGGCCGCTGCGGGCATTGGAGCTTGTCGACGAGTGGATGCGCCTGCTTGAAATAGTCTCTTGGATCGAAAAACATCCCGCTTCGGGAGTGTACCTACGGCAGGTAGATATTCCAGGTGTCCACAGCAAGTTTATCGAAGCTCATCGCGGGGTACTGTCGGAACTGCTGGATATCGTGCTGACGCCTGAGGCAATCGATCCTACGGCAACTGGAATAAGCCGGTTTGCAAAGCGTTACGGATTTCGAGACAAGCCCGTTCTGATCCGCTTCCGGCCTCTCGACCCTCAAGGCTCCCTCTTGCCTTGCGGTCTCTTAGGAGATATCACCCTCGATGCTGAGAGCTTTGCTTGTCTTGATCCCACCGTCTCACGAGTATTCATTACCGAGAACGAGATCAACTTCCTGGCCTTTCCGCAGGTGAAGGAGAGTCTGGTCATCTTCGGCGCCGGATATGGATTCGAAATGCTGTTAGAGTCCAAATGGCTGAAGCGTTGCCGCATCCACTACTGGGGCGATATCGATACTCATGGCTTCGCAATCCTTGATCAACTCCGTTGTCACTTCGATCACGTGGAATCTTTCCTGATGGACCGTGCCACTCTGCTGGCGTTTGAATCACAATGGGGTGAGGAAGAAAAGCAAACATTGCGCAACCTGACCAGACTTAAACTGGAGGAAATGGCGCTCTATGATGATTTGCGAGATAACCGAATTCGCAAACATCTGCGCCTTGAGCAGGAAAGGATTGGATTCGGATGTGTGCTGTCAGCTCTTTCCAAGCTTTTCTTAAATAGATAATTGCGTTATAAATCTACTGGCAATTTTGGAGTCTTAGCAATGATAGAGTATTGCATTAAAAACTTCTAAAACCCCCGCTCCGACACAAGCCGTTCACGCTGGACCTTGAGGTCGTAACGGAATGGTCTTGAGTTTTATATACTTTAAAGTATAATACTCAAAAGTATATTAATTGGAGGCGTGAGATGCCTTTCATTGACCGAGAAGACGAACTTAGTTTCCTCGAAGAAAAATGGAGAAACCCCAAGGCGCAGCTGATCGTGCTCTGGGGCAAGAGGCGGGTCGGCAAGACCGAGCTTGTCAAACAGTTTATTGCAGACAAGCGCAGTATTTACTTTCTTGCCGAAAGCACCAGCGAAAAGGAGCAGCTGCAACGATTCTCTCATGCTCTCGGCCATTTCTTCGAGGAGCCTTTACTGCTGACTCGCGGTTTTGCTTCCTGGGAAGAGGCATTTACCTATCTGAAGGCGAAGAAAGAGCGCTTCGTCCTCGCTATTGATGAGTTTCCCTATCTCATACAGTCCAATCCGGCCATCACCAGCCTGTTTCAGAAGGGATGGGACGAACACCTTGTCGGTAGCAATATCTACCTTATCCTTTTCGGTTCCAGCATGGCGATGATGGAGAACGAGGTGTTGGGATACCGTTCGCCTCTCTATGGGCGAAGAAGCGGACAATGGATGGTGGAACCGATGCCATTTCGAGCCGCGGGTCGGTTTCGTAAGGGGAAGCCGTTTGCGGACAGGCTTGCTCACTTCGCTGTTGCGGGCGGAATTCCTGCCTACTGGCTGCATCTCAGCCCCGATAAGGACTTTGGACAAAATCTCCGGGAACATGTTCTCCGTAAGGGAGAGGTGCTTTATGAAGAGGTCGAGTTTCTTCTCCTGACCGAATTGCGCGAACCGCGCTACTATTTTGCTCTCCTTGAGGCCATATCCCAGGGGAAGAGAAAGCTATCGGAAATTGTCAACGCCACCGGTCTGGGTCAGCCCTTGGCCAACAAGTACTTGGGGGTATTGGCCGATCTGCGGCTCATCGAAAGGGAGGTGCCGGTAACCGAGGGAATCCCCCTCAAGAGCAAGAAGGGGCTCTACAGGATAAACGACGAATTCTGTCGTTTCTGGTTCAGGTTTGTCTTTCCCCGCCGGGGAGAGTTGGAGATGGGGAGGCAGGAAGCGGTGGCGGCCGATATAACCTCAAGATTCCCGTCCTATCTGGGTGCCTCTTACGAGAAGGTCGCCAGGGAAACGCTTATCGCACATGTTGATGACTTTTTTCCCTTTGCCGCCATCGGTCGCTGGTGGGACCGAAATGAGGAGATCGATGTTGTCGCATTGAATAAGGAGTATGACTCGATCCTCTTCTGTGAGGCTAAGGCCTCTGAAAAGCATGTGGGGGCCGATGTTCTGGATACGCTCAAGGAAAAGGCACGTAAGGTGAAGTGGGGAAGCGCGGGCAGGAAGGAGTTTTACTGTCTGTTCAGCCGGAAAGGATTCACGGCCGGCCTTCTCGAACAGGCGCGTAAAGAAAGTATTGTATTATTCCGGGAGGATAGGAGGCTCAATTGAGAGCTGCGGGATGAACCTGTTTCTGGTTCCTTTTTTCTACATGAACTTTTTTCAAGGCATGAATCTATGAGCGGCAGTTGGCCATTTTCAGAATCCTGAGCAGTAGTCCTCCCCATTTCCAGACGGCGTTCCATTTTCCCCTGTCATAGCGATATTCTTTATGCACCCACTACGCCGGACTTTATATGGTTAACCACCTCCTCAACGATCTCGTATACTTGTTGGCGATCATGATTTAACAGCCATTTCTGATCGTGATGGCGGCTACGTTTTTTGCCCATTTAAACAGCATAGTTGACACATCAGAACGCTTCTGTTATAGAGGCAGAAAATACATTCATAAAACGAGAGAATATATTATAGAGACAGCTGCAAACACGACACAACTAGCTGAAATATAATGGCCTAGACTGCCCCTAAAAAAGTGAAATCGGGATATGAATAGGCCTGCCCTTTCCCCCAATGCTTTTTCAGCGCCGCCAGAGTGGTCAGAAATGGCAACGTTTTGATGATCGCCAACAATACTCCGAGGCGGCTATTTTTTCCATCATCTTTTCGTTGCATCCGTTTTGCATCCGTTCTGCATCTGGCAATTGGAGACACACCGTGACACATCAGGACACATATTTAGAAGATAACTTATTGTAAGGTCAAATGATATTCCAAATGAGGTGACACACTGTGAAACATGAGGACCGCTGTAGAGACATATTTATATAAGCTTCCCAAGCTGAAGGTCGCGGGTTCGAATCCCGTTTCCCGCTCCATTAATAAACAATGGGTTAGGCAATATGCCTAGCCCATTGTTTATTACATAGGGTACATATAGGGTGCATCATCGGGGTAATACTCCTACCTTGTAGCACCCAAAAAACCGGAGAGCTTGTTCCTCCTCCCTGGTCTGATCCTCCCCCTTCCAGATTTACTTGCTCGCCAGATGCATCGCGTCAACCTTAATTTCACATGATCTGCTAATCTATAAATATTTACAAGCTTATGGAGACTATGAGCGAACGCTAAAAGACAAGTAATCTTTCAGGCCGAATAGAAGCTGACGATGTCTATATGTGTGGAAAAACCCCCGGGGGTAAGTCATGCCGTGGCTCGGAAAATAAAGCACCGTTCGTTGCGGCGGTGCAGACTAACGAACAGGGGACTCGCCTGATAGCTGTGCTCAGTCCGCGCCTGCCTCAGCATATAGATCCGTTCGCTTGCTACGATCTGGACCTGTGAAGGTGTCCGCCCGAATTGGTCTATACCTATGGAAATGAGATCCGCAGCCTCATGGCCAAAAAATGAAGGAATCGTTGTCGTACCCCAATAGTGTACGATGCGGCAGCCTTGTTGCGCGGACGCAGCAGTGACTACAAAAAGCGTGCCCTGATGCTGGCCTTGGCAGTTGCATAAGTATCTGCTAATTTGCCTTTTTCCCCGCCCCCCGCCTCATTTTAAGCCAGAGCCGGAAGCGGTCCATGTAGAGGTAGACCACCGGCGTCGTGTAGAGGGTCATCATCTGGCTGAAGATCAACCCCCCCACGATGGCGATACCCAAAGGACGGCGCAGCTCTGATCCCACACCGGTTCCCACGGCAAGCGGCAGGGCGCCAAAAAGCGCCGCCATGGTGGTCATCATGATCGGCCGGAAGCGGAGCAGGCAGGCCTCGTAGATCGCCTCCTCTGGGCTTTTCCCCCCGTTGCGCTCGGCAGCGATGGCGAAATCAACCATCATGATGCCATTTTTCTTGACGATACCGATCAAGAGGATCACGCCGATTATGGCGATCAGGCTGAGATCGGTCCGGGTGAGCATCATAGCGAGCACCGCCCCTACTCCGGCCGACGGGAGCGTGGAAAGGATGGTGATCGGATGTATGTAGCTCTCGTACAATACCCCGAGAACGATGTAGACAGTCACCAGAGCCGCCAGGATCAGCAGCGGTTCGTTGGCAAGCGAAGCCTGGAAGGCCTGGGCCGTACCGGCAAAGATCCCCTGGATGCTTACCGGTATTTTCATCTGCCGCGTGGCAGCCTCGATCGTCTTCACCGCATCGCCGAGTGCCACCCCGGCCGCCAGATTAAACGATATGGTCACTGCCGGAAACTGCCCCTGGTGATTCACCGCCAACGCCGTCGTCGTCGGCTCATAGTGGGTGAATGCACTCAAGGGGACCTGGCCGCCGTTGGACGAGGGGACGTAAATATCCTTGAGCGTGTCGGGGTACTGCCAGAAGCGGGGATCGACCTCCATGACTACATGGTACTGGTTGAGGAGCGTATAGGTAATTGACACCTGGCGCTGGCCGAAGGCGTCATAGAGGATGTTGTCAATAACCAGGGGGGTGATCCCGAGCCGCATGGCAGTCGGCCGGTCGATCACCAGCGTAGCCTCAAGCCCCTTGTTCTGCTGATCGCTGTTCACGTCGGTCAGTTGAGGGATGGTGCGCAGCTTCTGCAGCACGCGCGGGCCCCAGGTTAACAGGTCTTTCACATTTTCCCCCTGGAGGGTGAACTGGTATAGGGCTGCGCTAAGTCTCCCGCCGATGCGCAGATCCTGCACCGGCTGGAAGAATGCAGGGGCCCCTGGCACCCCCGCCAGTTTTATCCTCAGCCGTGCGATCACCTGTTGCGCTGTGCTCTTACGTTTCTCGAACGCTTTTAAGGAAATGTACACCACGGCGGTATTGGTAGTGGAGCCGCCACCACCGCCTGTTAACCCATTCACATACTCCACATCCGGGTCGGTCTTGATGATCTTCACCACCTGCAATAGCTTCTCCTGCATGGACTGAAACGAGGTGACCTGGTCGGCCTGGATGTTGCCGAAGAGGCGCCCGGTATCCTGCTCGGGAAAGAATCCTTTAGGCACGTACCAGAAGAGGACCAGATTGACGATGACCGTGGCAATGGTCAACAGGAGCATGACCCGGGCATGACGAAGCGCCCAGCTGAGGGTTGTCTCGTACAGGGCATGTATCCAGTTGAAAAACCGTTCGCTCGCCCGGTAGAATGGGCCGTGCTTCCGCTTGCTTTCGGGTTTGAGGATGATAGCGCTCATCATGGGAGTGGTGGTAAGCGAGACGATGAGAGAGACCGTTATCGCAGCGGAAAGGGTCACGGCGAACTCGCGGAACAATCGACCGACCATCCCTCCCATGAGAAGGATGGGGATAAAGACGGCCACCAGCGAAACGCTCATGGAAAGAACTGTGAAGGCGATTTCTCTGCTCCCGGTCAATGCCGCCTGAAGCGGTGCCTCCCCCATTTCCCGGTAACGGGTGATATTCTCGATCACGACAATGGCATCGTCAACGACGAAACCGGTGGCAATGGTGAGGGCCATGAGGGAGAGGTTGTCCAGCGAGTAGCCGCACAGGTACATCACTGCAAAGGTGCCGATGATGGAGACTGCCACTGCCACGGCGGGGATGAGTGTGGCGCGGACGTTGCGCAGGAACCAGAAGACCACGAGAATGACGAGAATTCCCGAAGCCATGAGGGACCACTCCACGTGCTTCAGAGAATCGCGGATAGGCGGCGTGCGATCGACGACCACCGACAACCTGATGGAACCCGGAATATCAGCCTCCAGCTGAGGCAGGAGGCTGCGGATGCTGTCGACCGCCTCGATGATATTGGCCCCCGGCTGGCGGAAGATGATAACAAAGATGGCCGGCTTGCCGTTGACGAACCCGGCAGTCCGCAGATCTTCCACCGAATCCTGGACGGTTGCAACATCAGGCAGTCGTACCGCCGCGCCGGAACGATAGGTGATGACAAGAGGACGGTACTGGGCGGCCTTGCTGAGTTGGTCGTTGGTGCGGATCTCCCAGGTTTTCTCCCCCTTTGCCAGTTGCCCCTTGGGGCGGTTGGTATTGGTGCTGGAGAGCACCCCGCGCACATCTTCGAGGCTGATGCCATACTTGCTGAGCGCCATGGGAGTGAGTTCGACGCGGACCGCGGGCAGCGAGCCCCCCCCCACTAGCACCTGGCCAACCCCTTTTACCTGGGAGAGCTTTTGGCTGAGGATGGACGACGCAGCGTCGTACAACTCAGCCCTTCCCTCAGTATTGGAAGTGAGGGCCAGGATGAGGATGGGTGCGTCGGCGGGATTGACCTTGCGATAGGTCGGATTGCTCGGCAGATCTGCCGGCAGGAAGCCCCTTGCAGCGTTGATCGCTGCCTGGACATCGCGGGCCGCCCCGTCGATGTTCCGGTTCAGGTCAAACTGGAGGGTGATGCTAGTCGTGCCCAGGTTATTGACCGACGTCATCTCGGTTACCCCGGCGATGTGGCCGAACTGGCGTTCCAGGGGGGCGGCGACCGAGGTCGCCATGGTCTCGGGATTGGCGCCGGGGAGGCTTGCCGACACCGAGATGGTCGGGAAATCAACCTGGGGAAGCGGCGACACGGGGAGGAGCCGAAAAGCGATCACCCCAGCTAGGACCAACCCCACAGTTAGGAGCGTGGTTGCGACCGGGCGTTTTATAAAGGGGGCGGAGATGTTCATTTGGTTCCATGAAGCGGTGGTATGGTTAATCCCATAAAAACCAATAGAAAACGGATCAAATCTGATTTAGCTGATTCTCGCAGTTTATAATGAAATACCGGGTATGCCACATGCGGCTAATTGCACTGGCAACTGTAAATAGGCTCAAAGGGCGAACAATCTGCCATATTGTTTTTACCATACATAACTCTAATATCGTATAGTTAAAAGGGGCCGATTATGGTGTGTTTTCCAGACCCAGCCCTAGTTATGGACCGGCTGGAAAAGTCGTTTAGAAGGGAAATTTGAAAACAGGTATTTTCCAATGAAAGGTAAAAAAATGAGTGATGCCGAAATATTCCCTCCAACCCTCCTCCCCACCTGGGGAAGCCCTCCTGAAGCTGGCAAAGCTAGGGCTAAAATTGCAAAGTTTCTGTTCATGATTGTCTCCATGAAGGCGGATTTGAATTTAAGACTGGACTTGGCAACCACCGTCCTTTTAAAGTCCTTTTGGTTTTTACATACGCCACCAGGGGAGGACGAGAAAATTCTGTACATGTGGGCTTGGAACAACGGTAACTTTAGGATTATTGAAGGGCACTTCCTCATATCTCTGTAATTGAGAAATAGTAGACATGCCCAATTGGCGGAATTGGTAACTTTTGTTGCTGGCCCATTCGGAACCGCTATACAAAGGGACTTATACTATACAATAGTCCCGTCAATATTCACGTCAACATCACCAGATATAGCAAGAGGAGCTACATCTTAGACATAGCTCCTCAACTATTTACTAATAATACAATTTAGTTACTGGTGCCCGGGACCGGAATCGAACCGGTACAGTCTTGCGACCGAGGGATTTTAAGTCCCTTGCGTCTACCAATTCCGCCACCCGGGCAATGAAAGGCGCCGGTAAATAGTGTCGGTGGTATCCATGCGTGTCTCCCTTATACGCGGGGATGACACACCGGAGTAGAAACAGCTCTACGTAGCGATCCTTTTTGCATTAACAATAAATGGAAGGGGACATTTACCAAGCGCCTATCCTCCCCTGTGTTTGTGCCGGGTCATTATGCCGTAACCTAACATGTTGCTGAAAAGCGTCATGAGGAGGCTGGTTATGCACGGCGTAAACGAGCTAAAAAAGCAAAGCGTATACGACGAACGTACATGGAGATTTTGAACGAGCTGCAAGACAAAAGACCAGCCTAGCAGTAGTTATTCTACAGCCTGCTAAAGATTATCCACTCTTTCCCGCAACTCTTTGCCGGTTTTGAAAAAGGGAGTTTTTTTTGCAGGGATGTTCACGATTTCACCGCTCTTCGGATTGCGCGCTTCACGTGCTCCCCTCTCCCTTACGGTAAAGCTCCCGAAACCCCGGATTTCTACCTTTTCGCCGTTTCTCAAGGCATCTCCCATGGAGTCAAAAACGATGTTTACCACCATCTCGGACTCTTTACGCGTCAGAACGCCATTAGCCTCAACAATTTTGTCAACAAGTTCGCTCTTCGTCATTACATCACCTCGTTATTTGGCAGGAAATCATAACCAAACCGGCACTTTCCGGTTTATTGTTCTTCGTTTTTTTTGAGCCCTTCTTTCAAAAGTTCACCCAGATTGGAAGTTGCTTCCCCCTGGGATTCCATATACGAAGCCAGCTCAGCCTTATCAATCGCCGTCTGGAGACTCTTTATGGAAAGGGCTATCTTCCGTTCGACCGGGTCCACGTTGAGCACGACAGCCTCAAGCTCATCCCCTACGTTTGCAAATCCTTTGGGGGTGGGGAGCTTTTCATGGGAAAGCTCGGAAACGTGGACCAATCCTTCGATGCCTTCCTCGACCTCCAGGAAAATACCGAAATCTGTAACTGATGAAACCTTCCCCTTAACCCGTGTGCCAGGCTTGTATTTGGCCGGGATTGCGCTCCAGGGATCAGGATGAAGCTGCTTCATCCCCAGGGAGAGCCGCTCATTTTCGGCGTCTACGCTGAGTACGACTGCCTGGACGGTCTGCCCCTTGCTGAAAAGCTCGCCGGGATGTTTTACCCGCTTGGTCCAGGAAATGTCGGAAACATGTACCAGTCCGTCTATCCCGTCTTCAATCCCGATGAACATGCCGAAATCGGTGATATTCTTTATCTGCCCCTCAATTTTTGTTCCAACCGGGTATTTTCCCCCGATTACCGTCCAGGGGTTGACCGTAGCTTGCTTGAGTCCCAGGGATATACGCCGGTTGCCGAGTTCAACACCCAATACCACAGCATCGATCTCGTCACCCACCTTGAGGATTTCCGATGGATGCCGCACCCTCCTTGTCCATGACAGCTCCGAAACGTGAACGAGTCCTTCGACACCCTCTTCAAGTGCAACAAATGCTCCATAATCGGTGAGGCTTACAACTTTGCCGCGAATCTTTTCGCCAACGGGATATTTACCCTCTACGCTCAGCCAGGGGTCGGGCATGGCTTGTTTGAGTCCCAGTGAAATTTTCCCCTTGGCACTGTCATATTTCAGCACCATGACCTTGAGTCTGTCTCCGACCTTGATAATTTCGGAAGGATGGTTTAATCTCCCCCACGACATATCGGTAATGTGGAGCAATCCATCCAGCCCACCCAGATCTACGAACGCCCCGTAATCGGTGATATTCTTGACTATTCCTTCCAATAACTGCCCTTCCGCCAGATTGGCCAAGGTTTCCTTTTTCAGAGTCTCTCGTTCTTCTTCAAGTAAAACCCTGCGAGAGAGGACGATGTTTCCCCGTTTCCTGTTCATTTTCAGTATCTTAAACATGCAGGTCTGGCCGATATATTTGTCCAGATTACCACCGGGCCGTATATCCACCTGCGAGGCTGGGAGGAACGCCTGTACGCCGATATCGACGATCAGGCCACCCTTGACTTTGCCGGTAATCTTTCCCTCTATAACGCCGCCTTCTCCGCCGGCCTCCGCGATTTTTTCCCAGGCCACCTGTGATTCGGCTTTTTTCTTGGAGAGTACGATATATCCCCGCTCATTCTCGGCCCGCTCGAAGAGAACTTTTACCTGATCCCCCACGTTCACATTAAGTTGACCGCTATCGTCGATAAACTCGCTGCTGGGAATGCACCCCTCAGACTTGTAGCCAACATCGACCAGAACAAAATCCTGGGTAACCTGGACGACAACCCCCTTGACAACCTCGCCAACCTTCAGTTGCTTCAGGCTGTCATGGAACATCTCGGCAAATTCCCCTTGCGTCCCGTGCTCGGCCTCCTCGTCACTATCTTTAAAGCGCTCGATCGGCGCATTGTTGCTTCGCTGGATTTTCTTGTCGTCATTCATCTTAAATAAGTACCCCCTGATATAGTTCGCTTTTGTAATCACGCTAAAATAGCACATTTCTGAAAATTTTCAATAGTTTTTGTACTTATTAATTTGGTCAATTCTTTCGATGACCTCATCGATCAACCATTTAGGGGTTGAAGCGCCGGCGGTAATGCCCACCCTGCCCACTCCTTCAAACCAGACAGGGTCAAGTTGCTGAGCAGTCTCAATATGGTATGTTTTCGGCTGCAGCTCGGCAGAAACCTCGGCAAGGCGCTTTGTGTTGGCGCTATTGTAGCCGCCGATCACGACCATGCAATCAACCTGTCTGGCAAGCGCCTTCGCCTCCTCCTGGCGTACCGCTGTGGCATCGCAGATGGTGTGGAATACCCTGATCTCTCCAGCCTTGGTTAGACACTCGTCAACTACGTTTTTCAGATTCTCGAAGGACTGGGTGGTCTGGGCCACCACACCTATTTTCACCATCCGGGGGAGTCTGGCCGCCTCTTCACCGGAACCGACCACATATACCTTCCCCTTCGCGTAGGAAACGATCCCCTGCACTTCCGGATGGTCGGCATCCCCGACCACAACAACATTGTAACCCGACTGGGAAAGGCTTTTCACATGTTCCTGGGCCTTTTTGACAAACGGACAGGTAGCGTCGACAATTTCCAGTTCCTTGCGGACAGCTTCAGAAAGTTCCCCCGAGGCAACCCCATGGGAGCGGATAATGATGGTGCCGGTATCCAGGTCGGCAAGGTCCTTGAGTACCTTCACCCCCATATCTTCCAGCTTCTGCACTACCTGTGGCGAATGGATTATTGGACCCAGGGTGAAGGTCTCTTCACCTTTGTCCGCCGCCTCGAATGCCATCTGTGTGGCCCGCTTGACACCGAAGCAGAACCCGGCCTGCTTAGCAAGTATGATTTTCATATGTAAACTCCGAGCAAAAGACAGGAGGGGGAAACCTTAATACCGTCAACCTTCTTTCCTCATCCGTTTATTTATTTCTCCCTCCATCAGCGTCAGAACATCTTCAATCGAAAGCCCCGAAGAATCGATGTCGATCGCATCTGGGGCCTTCCTTAAGGGGGCGTGCTCGCGCTGTTCATCCTGTTCGTCGCGCAAAGCCACTTCGGCAATAGTCCCCTGCAGGGAGACATCTTCTCCCTTCGCCTTAAGCTCCTGATAACGACGCCGGCCCCGTTCTCCAACCGAAGCCGTCAGGAAGAATTTCACATCGGCATTGGGAAAGACCACGGTTCCGATATCACGCCCCTCCAGGACCACCCCGCCCGCCATCCCCATCGCCCGTTGCTGCTCAAGCAGGCATTCCCGGACGCTCTTAATTGCTGAGACTCTGGAGGTAAGGAGACTGATCTCCGGGGTGCGGATCTGATCTGAAACATCTTCGCCGTTTAGGTACACACGGTAGCCCACGTCGTTACGGGCAAAGGAGATGGTTAAGCCGCGGCAGAGAGCAGCCAGTGCCTCCCCGTCGTCCATGGCAATGCCGGCGCGTGTTGCCGCCAGGGCAACGGCGCGGAACATGGCGCCTGTATCGATATGGATATAGCCTAGCCGCTCGGCTAGAAGGCGTGTCAGTGTGCTTTTCCCCGCTCCGGAAGGTCCGTCGATAGCTATTATCAGCCCTTTCGGCCTTGCATGTACAGCCTTACAACTCATCGAACTACGACCCTTTCGAGCAGTTTGCCAAAATTCGGAAAAGAGGTGGCAATACATCCCACGTCATGGACGGTGACCTGTCCGGAAGCCCCTAGACCAGCCACCAGCATCGCCATGGCGATGCGATGGTCGCCGAAGCTTTCCGCCATGCACCCCAGCAGATGCTCGCGGCCGGTGATTTCCATCCCGTCCTCGGTTTCGACGACCTCAACACCTGCTTTTCGGAGATTGGCGGCTATTGCCGCGATCCGGTCGGTTTCCTTGACCCGCAGCTCACGGGCGTCCCGGATGACCGTCCGCCCCTCCGCCAGAGAAGCGGCCACACAGATGATGGGGTACTCATCGATGGCCCTCGGCACCAGATCGCCTCCGATCTCGATCCCTTTTAGCTGCGCTGACCTGACCAGGAGATCGGCCACCGGTTCGCCTGACGCATGGCGCCGGTCGAGTAGCTTGATGTTAGCACCCATGGTAATCAGGATGTCGAGGATGCCTGTCCGCGAGGGATTTACGCCGACCCCCCGGATGAGAAGCTCGGAACCGGGGACGATGGTCGCCGCGACCAGAAAAAAGGCCGCCGATGAGATGTCACCCGGCACGGTGATATCGCGCCCCGTCAATTCACTGCCGCCGAACACCCTTACGCCATTGCTGAAGGTCTCGACAGCAGCGCCAAAATGACGGAGCATTCGCTCCGAATGATCACGGGAGAGATACGGCTCCCGGACCTGCGTTTCCCCTGCAGCGTAAAGTCCGGCCAAAAGTATTGCCGATTTAACCTGAGCGCTGGCCACCCCGGAGGTATAGTCAATTCCCTTCAGCTCCTTGCCAACAACAGCCAGCGGGGCCTTGTCGCCGCCAGCGCGACCGAAAATACACCCCCCCATCCGGGAAAGCGGTTCGATAATCCGCCCCATCGGCCTGTTGCGCAGATACCGGTCGCCGGTCAACACGGAAAAGAACCGCTGCCCAGCCAGAATGCCGGTTATCAGTCTGATGGAAGTCCCTGAATTGCCGCAATCCAGCACATCGCCTGGCTCGGTCAAACCACGCAGTCCCTTTCCGCCGATCCGCAGGAGATCCCCATCATCCTTTATGTCGATCCCCATGGCGCGGAATGCGTTTAAGGTGGAAAGATTATCCTCGCCGCGGAGAAAATTGCGTACAGTGGTTTCCCCCAAGGCAATAGAGCCGAACATGATGGCGCGGTGGGAGATGGACTTGTCACCTGGCACCGTTATCTCGCCGCGGATACTTTTTGCGGGTTGTGTGGTCAAGCTTTGCAAGTAAAACTCCAATGTGAAGAAGTTGCCAGCATTTAGCTACTGTATTGCATCCCGTTTCTCTTTCGACCTGGCGAAGAATTCCTCAACCCCCCGGGCATCCCCTGCTTCCACAAGCCCGCGCAATTCGGCCAGATAGCCGGCGAAAAAATCCATAAGTTCCAGGATGCTTTCCCGGTTCATCATGGCGATGTCGCGCCACATCACCGGATCGGACGATGCAATGCGGGTGAAATCCTTGAAACCGCCGGCTGAATACTTAAGAATACTCTCGTCGAACCGGTCGTAGTCCCCGACAGCGTTGACCAGCGCATAGGCGACCATGTGCGGGAGGTGGGAGATGGCGGCCAGCACCCGGTCATGCTTGGCCACATCCATGATCACCACCTTGCTGCCGGCGCTTTCCCACATCCGCACCACCTTGCTGAGGGCGGCTGGATCGGTGTTCGGGGTGGGGGTGATGATACAGCGCCTCCCTTCAAAGAGAGTGGGAAAAGAGGCGTCAACCCCGGACTTTTCGGTACCGGCGATGGGGTGCCCGCCGACGAAAAAGGTGCCAGACTGCATGAGAGGCTCGCAGGCATCGACGATCTCCCCCTTCACGCTTCCGCCGTCCGTTACCACGCAACCCGGCGCCAGGGACGGGGCGATCCGTGCTGTCATGGCGGCTATAGAACAGACCGGGATCGCCAGGAATACCATGTCGGCCCCTTCCACTGCGGCGACAGGGTCATGGGTATAGCGGTCAATGACCCCGATTTCCACGGCCCGCATCAAATTCGCAGCCCCGCGGCCGACACCGACGATCTCGCCAACTTCCCCCTTCAACCTCAATACCCTGGCCAGCGACCCTCCGATCAGGCCGACACCGATTACGACCAACCGCCTAATAAGCGGCATAGAAACCCTCTTGCTGCATACTGCGTACTGCGTACAATTAACGCGCGCATAACACTGAACGTAGTACGGTTATTTTGCCCTGGGATACGACCCTAATACTTTCACATACTGGCAGCACTGCTTAAGTTCCTGCACTGCTTCAGCAATCACCGGATCATCTATGTGCCCCACTAAGTCGAGAAAAAAGATGTATTCCCACGCCTTTTTTTTCAGAGGACGCGACTCGATCTTGGAAAGATTGATCCCGCGCTTGGCGAACGGCTCCAGCATCCGGTAGAGAATGCCGACCTCATCCTTAACCGAAAACATCAACGAGGTCTTGTCATCACCGCTCATCTCCGTCAGTTTCTTGCCAATGACCAGAAACCGTGTGAAATTGTTGACCTGGTCCTCGATCCGTTCCCGCACGATCTTAAGATCATACATGGAAGCGGCGAGTTCACTTGCAATGGCCGCGGCAGTGTAATCCTCGCCGACGATCTGTGCTGCCACAGCCGTGGAGGCCACGTCCACCACCGGGATGTTGGGGAGGTTTTCCGCCAGCCAGTTGCGGCACTGGGCAATCGGCTGAGGATGGGAATAAACCTTTTTAATATCCTCTAGGCGGCCGGTGCGGGAGAGGAGGTAGTGATGTATCTCCAGCAGCACTTCGGCATTGATCTTCAGTTCGCTCTCCATGAACATGTCAAGGGTGTGGGAGACCATCCCTTCAGTGGAATTCTCCACTGGAACTACCCCGTACTTCGCGCGCCCCTTCCCCACCTCTTCAAATACCGCCGGTATCGACTTCTGTGGCACAAGTTCGGCGGAGAGGCCGAACTGCTGCATAGCGGCCAAATGGGTGAAGGTCGCCTTGGGGCCGAAAAAGGCCACCATCATCGGCGCCTCCAGGGCAAGCGAAGCGGAGATTATCTCCCGGAAGACGCTTTTGATCGCCTCATTGGGAAACGGTCCACGGTTATGAGCGGTAAGACGTTCGTATATCTCCCGTTCCCTGTTCGGGACATGGAATTCGTCCTTTTTAACGGACTTCAGGCGGCCGACCTCGATGACCAACGCGGCCCGGCGGTTCAAAAGCTCCAGGACCTGGTTATCCACGGCGTCGATTTCCTGCCTTAATTCTTTGATCGTTTTCTTGTTCTGCAAGGTGATTCGGCCTTTTGGAGGGGATATGGTTTTAACTTCGGAGGGTGCTAATCTATAGCAAAGTCCCTAAAAAAGCAAATATTTTTTTATTTTTTATTTTAGCCGGCAATGTCCATTTTAAAACATAAGAATAACGTGAAAATCCACTAAGAAAATGTTGTCGCCATGAGACAACTGGCAACAGGAAATTCTGGGGATAACTGTAGCTCCATTTAGTGGAATTTTATCTGACTTTCATCCGGAAACGGTCCTTTTCCCCCCTCGCGGCTTCAATCTACGGGCTTGGTTGTATGGCGGACCTCGTACTCCTCCGCGAAATCCCTCGATGTCCTTTCCAGAAAGAAAAATCCCTCATTGCCGAATTTGAATCCAGCACTGTCCCATCTGGGTTTTCCGAATGGACACTATCTACTTTTCAGAATTAATGCAGTACCACTTGTCCTTTTTGTGATACTTTAAATTGTAATTAATTTGCATTTGTGGCTTGATCTTTTTGCTCAAGTTCCCAGTGATTATTCCGAAATGTTTCACAGGGAGGATTGCGTTATGACAACAGTAAAAGATTTTCCTGTAAACCATGCAGGAAATCCCGCGCAGCAAGGCGCTGTAGACTGGAGCGTGCTTGATGCGCTTGCGGTACTCCAAAAGCCGGGAACGCAAGATCTGCGCGTGCGTTTAATGACCATCTTTCTCAAGTCCTCTCTGCCGCTGATGGAAGGGATCAAGGCTGCGGTCATTGCCTCGGACAGGCAATTGTTGACAACGTCTGCCCATACCCTGAAAACCACCTGCCTGAGCATCGGGGCGATGAAGCTCGGTACTATCTGCGCCGAGCTCGAGCAGGCAGGCAGGGACAACGCCCTGCAGGGAGCCGGTGATCTTTCTCTGCTGGCAGTAGAGCAATACGCGGCAGTCACTGCTGCTTTTAGAGAGGCGCTGCAGCAGAGCGGGAAATAGCATCTTTTCATCCTGAAACTCCGAATGGTAATTAATCCCTAACAGGCAATTGAAAATAGTCATGACCTGGCTGGGATGCAAGGCGCAAGCAAGCGAAATTGCGAGGAGTGCACGTCAACAACACTGAGTTTTAAGCGAAGGCGCCCTCAAGTAGCCGACCGAATGACCTGGTAAGTCCCGCAAATTTTTCAAAAGCCTCCTAAAGAATCTTCCGTTGCGAACGATAAGTAATACAGGGGAAAACAATCGTAAGCCGGAGGTAGTAGTTATGGAATCATCACAGGCGTTTTTTTCAGGGAACACGGCATTGGCGATGCAGTATCCTGATCCAAGGGTAAATGTGCGCTTAGCCGTGTACTATGGCGAGGGGCAAGATAGGGTGATGAGCGATTATTCGGTCAATATGAGTTTTGGCGGGATATTCATCGAATCGGAAAACATTCTGCCCACCGATACAACACTGTTCGTGGAATTTAAGTTGCCAGTGAATGAAAAGCAGATAAGGTGCAAGTCACGGGTGGCATGGACGAACGAACCGGAAAATCCGAAATCCGCGGTGCTTCCCACAGGGATGGGGCTGCAGTTTACCGATCTCACCCTGGATGACATGCATGTTATCCGCATGTATATTAATGAGGTCGGTCTCAGACCTACGTGGTGAAATTTAGAGGCTATACGTAGATAAACATTCCAGGCTCGCATCCTGTCTTCACGGCATCATTGCCTGAACTTCAATCGCAAAGCCTCAATGTAGCCCTGCTACCCCTGCGGTTTTGCTCAATCAGCCCTGCTATATCTGGCATTAATCCGGGCGCGGTCCCTCGTAAAGTTATTTGCGGGCAAGCTCTAAGCCACCTCCGGTCTGGCATCAGGGTCCATCGGGTTCATCCGTACCGCCAGGGAATAGAGGTACGGATAATCGCTCTTCAGGTGCTTCAAATAGACGAGCCATTCCCTCAATAGGTGGGAGTAGGCCCGCTGGATGTCCCCCGATAAGTGGTTGAGGTCAGTGTCCGGAAGTCCTGTCAACGATTTCCTCAGCTCCAGTTCCTGCAAAAGATGGGAAACTGCCCATAAGAGATCGGTAAACACGTCATGTTCCAGAAGGTTGGGGTTCTCCAGAAGTCCGAGCAGTAACCCCTTCTTCTCAATAAGATAATCCCTTACGCACGCCAGTTCACCGATCCTGCTGTCGACATTAATCCGGTAGTGCGCCAGGAAATTCTCGGCCTCCTTGAACTCACGGTTGCCCCAGTAGTCGGTCACCTGGAGGCGCTTGACCAGCTCCTGGGGATCCAGGTGAAAACCGGCGAGGTAGCGAATAAGGTTGGTGCCGACCTCGCTGAAAAAGAGACCGATCACCATGTTTAGCTTCTGGCGGATGACCTGCCCCTCCCTTTCTCTTATGACACGCTCTATCACCAGGGTGACAAAAAGCACATAGATGGGAAGAAAGGCAAAATTGCCAAGAAAGCCGGCGGCAATATCCGGGGCATGGCTGAAGACTAGGTAGTCGATGCCATAGAGCGCAATAGATATAGTAAAGAGCAGAAGGGCCATATTCCAGAGACTTAGGTTGGAGCGTTTCATCTAATTCCTCCATGGGGTTATATTGAAATAAATTCTTAATCTCAAGATGTTAGCGAGGCGAACTAAAAACTTTCCTGTTTTTTCACGTCGCGTGCAGCGCATTGACTATTTTCATACGTGCCCCCTTCACCGGAAGCACCTGCCGAAAAACCTATGATAAGTGAAAAGAGGAGCGATTTCCAGATGATATCTAGCGTCAGGGTGAAGCTGAAGGAGAATGCGGAAAAGGTCTGCAAGTTCATGGTGGAAATGGTGCTAAACTGCATGAATGAAGCAAAGAAAACCCCAAGCACCCCTCCCACTAATCCAAGGAGCAGGGACTCCAGGATGAAAGCTGTGAGAACGCCCCCTTTGCCGAAGCCCAGTGACGGCATGGTGCTGATCTCGGTGGTTCGCTTCTCCCCACAGCTGCGTACATGGTGATCATTGCGCAGATAACCTGATGCTTACGCAGCTAGCTCCCCCTTTTCCAGGTGGCAGATAACATGCGCTTTTCCCTAAGCACGCAGGTCATGGGTCACCATTATGATGGCCTTGCCGAATTCGTGAACCTGGTGGTCTATCAGTTGCAGGGCCTCTTTTAGTCGGTAATTCAGAGGTCAAAAAGGGAATAGGGGAGGTTGATGTTAATTTCAGGATCGTCCATCAACACTTCTTCGACCTGTTTGCCCCTGAGGTCGAAGGATTTTGTCTTGAGAGGCAACAGTGTCCTTACATCGAGCCAGAGGAGATAGCGGTGGATGCCTTCTTTATCGGCAATACCCTCTTCCCCTTGGACTTCCACGATCAGCGCCTCCTGCCCCCCGACTTTTTCATTCCCCATTGTCCTGGCTTCCCCGTGCTCGGCAAGCTTTTTTACCGTCTCCAGGAAGGTCCCCGGATCGGAGGCATCGACCCGGTGCCCCATAGGGGTTGTAATCAGCTTGCTGTCAGGGTCAAGGGTCAGGACAAGCGACTTTAGAAAACCGAAGGGCCGCAATTGAGCTTCTCTTTTTTCGGGGTTATAAACGAGAACAGCCCCATTGTGGGGCTTGATGAATTCCATCCGGATAAATCCCGGTTTTCTGAAGAAATATCTGATGATCGTGGCGGAGCCGTTACTTTGTGAGCGCAAGGTAACCCGATATGATGCGACATGGCGGAAGCTTTCCAGGGCGGCGGCAACCGGGTCCTTGAGGGGAGTAACCAGAGCAAACAACAAAAATAAGTATATTATCATTACTAGCTATTAGCTATTTTTACTGTAAGTCGTTTTCCGAATTCATCCAGTTATTCTGTAACCTCCAAGGTCCCTTCCATCCCCTTCTCCCGGTGACTCGCGAACCAGAGGAGTTTCTTGCTGCAGTAAAACGGGTAGTTACCGGTTTTTGTTGGGGTGAAGCGAATGATCTGCGGCTCTTCGCCAAGTTTCACATCAAAATCAATCCCCGCTTCAGGAGCCTTTATGACGAGATTGTGGGGGGTTATGCCCGGCTCTTTTCTGACCTTGAGTTGCACCGGAACATTCACCTTCACGATGATCCGTTTGGGGGTAAAAAAATAACTACCACCTACGATCTCCACCCGTTGCACGCCATCATTATCTATAGTGGCCCGGAATACTTTCTCTTCTTTCGGTTTTTCTTCACCAGCCAAGGTTGCGGCTGACAAACCGCAAACAAGTGCCAACAGGAAGCAAAACCTTGCCAGATGTTTCATGTTGCGGTGCCTCCCCTAACCACTTGACGACAGCAGACTCACTTTTTTATCAGCCGCATCGTTTCGCGCATGAAGGCGGGGAGATCGGAAGGCTGCCTGGAAGTTACCAGATTGCCGTCAACCACAACTTCGCTATCCTCATAGAGCGCTCCGGCCTCTTTCATCTCTCCGGCCACTGTACGGTAGCAGGTGGCACGCCTTCCCTTGACCAGGCCGGCGCTTATCAGGATTTGTGGACCATGGCAAATGGCGGCCACCGGCCTGTTCTGTGTAAAGAAACGACGGGCGACATCAAGCGCCAGCGGCTCTTTCCTGACGGTTGCCGGGGCCTTACCTCCAGGTAAGATAAGGATTTCGTAACCATCCGGATCGATTTCGGCAAGCGCCTTGTCCACCGCCACCTCATAACCGTGTTTCCCCCTTATTTTTTCTCCACCGGGGGAAGCCACCTCTACCTCGATCCCCGCCTCTTTCAACCGGTAATACGGGACAAGAAGCTCTGAATCCTCGAAGTTGTCGGCACTGATGATAAGGGCCTTCATTTCGCCTCCATGCGTCAGGCAAAGCGCACTGCGGATTTGATGATTTTTTTTAAATACAGATTTTCGTTGCTTAAACTACATGCGGCTTAGAGAAAGCACCAGCTGCAAAGCGCGCAATAACGGGCCACGAGGCGCACAGGCGGTCTGTTTAGCAACTTGGCCCGCAACGCAACGCCGCAGATGGATTTATGCTGAAGGCGTTATTTCAGCCGCGATTCGGCCGCCTGCCAGTCGATATTCTTGAAAAACGCCTCTATGTAGTCCGCCCGCTTGAGCCCGTAATCGAGCATGAAGGCGTGTTCGAACACGTCCATGATCAGGATCGGAGTAGAGCCGGCAGGATGGGACACGTCATGTTCGTTGACCCAGAAATTGATCAGTCGCCCGGAGGCTGAGTCCTCGTAAAGGACCGCCCAACCGATCCCACGCATCGCCCCCACGGCCCGGAAATCCTTTTCCCAGGCATCTGTGCTGCCGAAGTTTTCGGCAAGCTTCTTGGCCAACCTCCCGCCTGTGTTGAGCGACTCCTTCCCCCCAAGGTTCCCGAAATAAAGCTCATGGAGCCGCATGCCGTTGAATTCCCAGCCTAAGCGCCGTTTCAGCTCGGCGAACTCGGGAGCGGCTGTTTTCCCTTCTTTCAGCATCACTTCCAGCGTTTCCAGCACCTTGTTGGTGTTGGTCACATACCCTTGGTACAGGGTAAAATGGTTCTTAAGTAGTGTCTCTCCGAAGCCCGGCATGCCGATGAGCTTTGAATAATCCTGCGCGGTGTACGTCATTCTTTTGCCCCCTTTTTGAACTTTTAATTATTTCCGACAAACAAGAGTGGATATTTGAAAATTTTACCACACGGTAAGGAAAATGCAAACGTGACCTTTTTCAGCGTTCTTCGATCTCTACTTTCACCAGGTCCAGATCAGGACGCTCATCGACAAGCCATTCTTCGAGCCTTTCCAAGAGATAACGGGCCTGTGCCCTGTTTTCACTGACCGTGACGAAGGCGAGGACCGCGGTTCCCGGCATATCCTGAAGGTCGACCTCGGCCACCGCCACGTTGAAACTGTTGCGAGCTCTCGCCAGTATGCTCTTGACGATACCCCTCTTTCCCTTGAGCGAGGTGCTGGGCAGTTGGAACTTGAAAAGCGCAGAAAACACATGCATATCAGTCACTTCCCTTCACATTGATTTAACTTCTCCGTATGGGCTCCTTTATTTAAGTTTGGCAAAATCAACCATAGCTGCCCAGGATTGTTACCCTGCAAATATATCATATATCCGCTCCCTGTCCGCTCTCGACCAATTTTTTCCACTAAAATTTTCTTGTTCTAAGCTTGATTTTGGTTTATAAGCACTGCGCAACAGCTTGCTTCCGGTATGGACTTTACCCTGCGCATTTTTAACATGGGCCGATACCGCATGTCTTGCCTTGTGTCCGGCTGATATATCGTCTCATACAAAAACGCCGGTATTGCGCGATTCTGCACTGGCCGCTTAAGCGCAGGGAATTCTATATGCTTTCCACCCGTTAATCGAACGGCATGATCCGTGGTTTCCATGCCGGATGCCGGTTACCGTTCAGGCCGACGCCGGGAGGTTCACCGAAAGCGGCCATGACATTGCCATGAACGGCCTTTATGTGGCGGCCGATTATGGAATGCTACGGCGAAATGATCCTTTCTTTCAGGCTGACTTCGGAAGACGATACAGCTGCTGCCGGGCGGAGACGTGTTGTGTCGCATAACGCCGGAGAGGGCGAAAAAACCGGCTGACAAAAGAATCCGGCGTTAAATTCCTGGCTCACCGGGGAAAACGGGTAGATTGGCCGGTGCAACCATCTTATGGCGTTCCTCATGGCGCACAAGGCGTCTGATCCGTCTCCCGGTACACCTTGCGCATATAGTGAATTTGATTGACAGGACGACACCCGTGGGTGTATTCGTTTTTTGTAAATGTTTTTATTTTGAATGTTGAACTTTTGTCGTAGATCAAGACGTTGGACGCAATCATGTCTGTAAAAAGTATTAATTCCTTTGCCATTGCCGTGCTGGTATTTCTGTCGGGCGTCGGCATCTTCGGACAAACTCCGCTTGCCTGCGCCGATTACTATAGATACACAGACAATAAGGGAATCATCTGCATAACCAACAACCTGGATGCCATACCCCCCAAATACCGTTCCACCATGAAAGTGATCCGCGAGGATAAACCTGGCCGGTTGGAAAGGGGGAGTCAAACGCTTACACCACCGAGCAATACATCTGAAGCACTGGAACAGGCCGCTGCCAGCCATGACTCGCAGGCCGTCACCCCTTCCCAATCCGATTCCCGGTTCATGCAGTTCATGGCGCGCTTCCCCCTGATCAAACTCCTGATTATAATTGCGGGCATAATCACCGTTTCCTTCATCATCTTAAAACTTACCTCGCTGATTCCCTCACCTCAACTTGCCAGGCTCATAAACATCGTCTTTTTTCTCGGACTGTTTGTCTTTACCTATAAATTGTACTCCGATTACCTTGTTGGCAACTACTTCACCGTAAAGACTAAGATACTGGAGATATTCAACAAAGACAAGGTGCGGGAAGCTCCGGAAACTGAAGTAAGGCCGCAGGGAGCTTCCGAGTAAAACGTAGTGGAGTAGTTCCGGCGGCTGACCATTGTCCAGCCTATATATTACGCGGCAAGATCTATTCTTGAGAAATTAAACAACAGCACTGTTCGTAAGGATCAACTCGCATGACTCAGGACAAGGATGAGCGGAAACGGGCGCACCTACGGCTTGTAGTGAATAACGAGGAACAGCGCAAGCCGCGGCCAGCCACGGGCGGGGAAGACTTCATCCCCTTTGAAACGCTGATCGCCCACCGAGATGTGTTGCGTGCTGATTTCTACCGAGGTATGGGACGCTGGCAGACGAAAGCCTACAACGCTATAGAGCGCTTAATGGCCCGCAAACAATGGGGATACGGCCTTGACCCTCAGCATGGCCGATTGCTGGTTATCCCCATCGCCGTTATCTGTCCGGAGGCAATCGAGCATGGCGGCTCACCACAGGATGAGGCGCTCATCTATGTGACGGAAGACGTGTCGGGGGAAGGGCTCTGCCTCTCCTTCGAAACGATCCTCCCCTTCTGGAGCGAGGACGAATCGGTCATGGAAGACGCCCTCCTCTATGCCCCGATCTTCCAATGCGGTGCGCTCTTCCTGGAAGAGAACCGCCAGGACGGGCTCCTCGACCTCATTTACCGTCTTGGGTTTCCCATTTATCCGCCTGCTCCCACAGGAAGGCTCCTCGACCGGCTGTTCGCCATTGCCGTATTTGAGCTCCAGGAAACGTTCCGGAATCTGGCGGAGTATCCGGAGAGTTGACATTCCTGCGGCAAAGTAAAAGGTGATTATTCTCAACAGTTGGCCTGACCGCAAACGATAGATCGAGAGGTTATGCATGGAAGTGCAATGCGCCACCATCACTTTTGCCCACTGCTGCTTCAGCGTAAAACTCCGAAAAAGCTCATCCATCCGTTGTCTGTGAGCGATATCCGTCCGAGATGCCAGACGTCATTCGTAATATCGACCGTTGACCAGACTGCCGCGGCACTGCTGTAATAAGAAACTGTCCGCCGGTCAGACTATGCGACGTGTTAACTTAATCGTGACTTAGATATCAACATGTTATGGAATGCTAAAAAAGGCAGGTTGCATACTACGTAATGGTGAGACAGAAAGTAGTATAGATGGGGAAAGTAACCTGACAAGTCTCTATATAGCGATTGAGGCTATGCTTGAATTAAGTTTTCCGTCGTACGCCGCTCCTTGAGCAACTCAATTATTACAAGAGAGTCATCGATGGGTTACGGGGGTCAAGTCAACTAGACAGACAAAGGCCGCTTACGTCAGCAGGACGCTGAAGGAGCGGCCTTATTTTTTCTGGCATGGAGCCATGAAGATTTTACAATTTATATAGCAAATGAAGGTTGAGCTGTGATTGACTACCTACAGCATATTATTTTTTACATGTTCGTTTTCGGAATTGTTATTCTCCTTGTGGAGCTCTTCCTGAGTGCCAGGTGGTCGCACTTTTATTTTGCAGCTGGTATCCCCATCTATCAACGGATTATAATAGTTCAATCCGGAATCGCGCGGATACCGACCGCCGAAGAGGTCGAGGCCGCCCTGCCGGAGAGCGGCAGGAGCGCTCCGATGCTCGTCCGCCGGATTGACGAAAACAGCCTCGCCTTCAGGGAAAAGCTCTTCCATTTCGGTGTCAGCTATTCCCCAATTATGCATGGCTGCATAACGTGCAATCCCGCTACGGGACAGATAAAATCGCGTGGTTACGTGAATTGGTACATACTACTTTTATCATGCTACTTTTTGTCTTTTTCGCTGGTATTGCCGATTGGCCGGGTAGATATTATCATCCCGCTCTGCCTGTTTGTGCTGATGTCGTATATATACTGGATGCAGAAAAAGCGGTTCAGGCAGGTCGAAGATGCGGTGCGGAAGTTATGGTCGCAGGCATAGGGAGGTTGATGTAAGGGAGACATCTTCTCCCTCGATGTTACGTATCATTGCCAGGCATGGGCGCAGCATGTATGCGTAAAACCGGCTCTTTGACCATAAGGCGTTGGAAAATGCGGCAACTTCGCGGGATATGGATCATTTTGCGGCGGAAATGATTCAGGTCCTCCCGGGCAAATGCCAAGGGGTTCGTGGCCATTAATATCAAGACTGGCTAGCCGACCGTTTTCGGCTCGGGTAATACTGGAGTTGCGCATAGGCAGGCTGCATTGTTGCCAGTATATTCCAGACGGCAAGTTTCCCTGGTGCGAGTTAGTTAGAAGCGGTTTGGTAAACACGCTGGCGACCGACGTTGCCAGGCGTTTCTGCGCCGACGTGGTGATAGCAGTTGATATCACTTCTTCTATCGGTGCCATTGTCCCTTCCGGAAGGATGGAAGTCATAATCAAGTCAATCGAGATCATGTATAAGATTTTCCAGATTCCCATCAGCAAAGCCGATATGGTGTGATCAAACCCCAGGTTGATTTGTCGGTGTGGCGGGTTTTGACCACCTTACTGGGCGTTCAGGAGGGTAATAAAAGCGGCATGGGCTCAAAACACTGTACTGGCGAAGCTAAGGCAAGAAGAACGGTTTCCGTAATCAAGATGCAGGTGAAAGCCGGTAGGTGGCTTCCCGCATATGGATCGCCCCGTCGCGGGTGAGTTTGCTGGAATAGAGGAAAAACTCCTCTACTGGAAACGGTCCGGCGCTGAACAGGTAATGTTTCTCCTCCAGCGCGGCTACTTTGGCCGGCGGGGTTTCCCTCAGGCGCGCTATGGTGATGTGCGGGGAGAACCTGCGCTCCTCAGGGGGGATCCCGGCACCGGTCAGCGCCAGCTCGACATCGCGCTGCAGCTCACGGAGTGGCCCGCTTTCCTCCATTCCCACCCAGAGTACCCGTGGATGCCTTCCTGGTGGGAAATGGCCGATCTCTTTCAGGGTCAGAGGAAAGGAGACCCCTTTGATTCCGTTCAAAACTCTTTTGATTGCCTGGAACATCATTTCATCCGCTTCACCAATGAAGCGCAGGGTAAGGTGGAGCTGCTCCCGGGGAACCCGGTGCGCTCCAGCAAGGTCCCTGACGGCAATGCCGTCGACCGCTTCTTTCACCGGCTCCGGCAGATCAATGGCGACAAACAGTCGATACATGGATACCTCCCTATTTTCGGGAAAGTCGCTCGGCGGTTCCCATCCAAACCAGATAATGCCCGCCAGTAGCGGTTATGGTTGTGTCCCATTTCCTGGATATACTGGTGAGATGGTCGATTACTTCTTGCCCCTCGTTTCCCGACAGCACCCTTGGCTGAAAATGAACTTCACGGTTCAACACATTCAACGGGATCAGTTCGAGCCCCTTGACGCCGTTTTCCAGGATGACCCTGGCGATGACGCTCCTTTTGGCTGTTTCGCTAGCTGTGCCAAAGGCGAAGTTCCCCAGGCTGTATAGGATGACGCCGTTTTTGTAGCGCTCGATACCTTGGAGCACATGGGGATGATGGCCTATCACCACATCAGCCCCGGCGTCAATGGCGCGATGGGCGGTAGTCACCTGGTAGGGTTTTGGTACGGAAACGTTTTCCGTGCCCCAGTGGAAGGAAACAACCACATAATCGGCCACCTTTCTTGCAGCGGAAATGTCACCCCTGTAGAATGTATAAAAACCGGGTGCGGTACCGGAGCGGTCGGCAGTGGCGTAAAACGCGTCTGGGAAGGTCAGGGAATACGCAAGAAAAGCGACCTTCATACCTTTGACTGTTATGATGACCCTCCTCCGCGCCGCGTTAATCGACGCGCCCGCACCAGTGTAGCCGATACCAGCCTGTTCGAGATGCTGCCGGGTCTCCTCCAGGGCTTCGGGCCCGAAATCCATCATGTGGTTGTTGGCGAGAGTGACCAGGGAAAAACCGGCGTTTTTGAGCGCTGTAGCGACCTCTGGCGCGCTCCGGTAATGAAACTGCTTGCAGGTGAAAGTGCTGCCACATCGGGCGATGGGAGACTCGAGGTTCCCGATGGCAATATCACCCTTCTTAAGTTCCGCTTTAGTTGCTTTAAAAGGGTAGTCGTATCCCAGCCGTTTGCAGGTTGCCGCGCCCGAGCCGGCCAGCATGATGTCGCCGACAGCATTGATGATGATTTCTTGCGCGGACGCCCAAGAAGCGGAAATGATGACCACTGCCGCAAATATTACAAATACTTTGCAAAAGCGCATGTGATCTCCCATAATGTAAAAACCATAATGTAAAAACTATTGACTTGACACCGGGCAAATGCTAAAAAATATAGCTTTGTTTTGACGAATGTAAAGGATTTTCGTATGCTCGACATTAAATTTCTGCGGGAAAATCTGGAAACTGTTGAAGCTCGCCTCAAAACCAGGGGCGAAGCCGTCGACCTGAACGGATTCAGGGCGCTCGACACAAAGCGCAGGGAGCTTCTGCAACAGAGTGAAGAACTGAAGGCTCTGCGTAACAGGACCTCCGAAGAGATTAGTCGCATCAAGGACAAAAGCCAGGCCCATGGACTCATTACCGGGATGCGCGAGGTCGGGCAGCGGATCAAGGGACTTGATGATGAATTGAAGGGGGTTGAAGAGGCACTTGAGCAGTTTCTTTTAACCGTGCCGAACATCCCGCAGGCTTCCGTACCGGTCGGCACATCCGAAGCCGACAATGTTGAAGTCAGGAAATGGGGGGAAATCCCGGCTTTTTCATTTAATCCGAAGCCGCACTGGGAAATCGGCGAGACTTTGGGAATCCTCGATTTTGAGCGGGGCGCAAAACTGACAGGTGCCAGATTTACTCTATACAAAGGGGCCGGCGCCCGGCTGGAACGGGCTCTCATTAACTTTATGCTTGACCTCCATACCAGTCGGCACAATTATGTTGAAATGCTCCCGCCGTTTATGGTAAACAGGGAGAGCATGATCGGCACAGGTCAACTGCCAAAATTTGCGGATGATCTTTTCCGTCTGGAAGGGACCGACTATTTCTTGATACCTACGGCGGAGGTACCGGTAACCAACATCCACCGCGATGAAATCCTGCGGAGGGGTGATCTACCCATCTGTTATACCGCTTATACCCCCTGCTTCAGAAAAGAGGCAGGCTCATACGGCAAGGATACCCGCGGGCTGATTCGCCAGCACCAGTTCAACAAGGTCGAGCTGGTAAAGTTTGTACATCCCGCTGAATCCTGTCAGGAACTGGAAAGGCTTTTGGCAGATGCCGAAGAGGTGCTTCAGTTACTGGGGGTTCCTTACCGGGTGGTGGACTTATGTACCGCCGATCTTGGTTTCTCCGCGGCCAGGACATATGACATAGAAGCTTGGCTGCCGGGGCAGGGAACGTACCGGGAGATATCATCCTGCAGTAACTTCGAGGATTTTCAGGCACGCCGGGCATCGATCCGTTTCAGGGAAGATGATAAAGCCAAACCCGAGTTCGTCCATACCCTGAATGGTTCCGGCCTGGCAGTGGGGAGGACAGTGGTGGCTATCCTGGAAAACTTCCAGCAGGCCGATGGATCGATACGGATTCCAGCGGTGTTGCGGCCATATATGGGGGGGCTGGAAAAAATCGGCTGAGGGCCTGGCAGGCCCAACGCTTTGCGGAGGGATGGCCGAGTGGTTTAAGGCGGCGGTCTTGAAAACCGTTGAACGAAAGTTCCGTGGGTTCGAATCCTACTCCCTCCGCCAAATAACGATCCAACAAAGTCCGAAGAAGTGCAAAAGCCTTGAGAAATCAGGGCTTTTTCTTTACCTATTGTCCGACATAGTCTAATAAAGTATGTTGACATCCACTCAAAATGAGTATAACTATTGGTATAGCTCAAAATATGAAGAAAGGAGTTATACTAATGGCGAAAAAAATCAAGGAGCTTATCGACGCCGCTGTCCGCAATGCCAAGGCGGACGCAACAAAACCCAAATACCTGTTTGACGGCAAGGGGCTTTTTCTTCTGATTTCGCCAAAGGGCGGTAAATGGTGGAGATTCAAATACCAGTTCAACGGCAAGACGAATATTCTTTCATTCGGCACCTACCCTGAAGTGTCACTTGCCGACGCGCGGGATAAGCGGGACACTGCACGAAAACAAGTTGCAGCAGGTATTGATCCCGGCGAGGTACGGAAAGCGGAGAAGACTGTTAAGGTGCCTCTCACCATAGAGGCCGTGGCGCGGGAGTGGCACGAAAAGCAGACGGGGACATGGTCAACGCGTCATACCGAGGACGTTATGGGAAAGTTAGAACATGACGTGTTCCCGGTTATCGGCAGTGTCGCAGTGTCGAAACTGGATAGAGCCGGCTGCCTGGAGGTCATTGAGAAGATAGAGAAACGGGGCGCTCTAGAGACGGCCCACCGTACCCGACAAATACTTGTTAAAGTCTGCGAGTATTCGTTATCGAAAGGATATGCTGAAACCAATGTTGCGGCCTTGACGAAGGGGGCACTTGCCCCAGTGCGCAAAGCCGAGCATCACCCGGCAATTACCGACCCGAAAGAATTGGCGGGACTTCTCAAAGCGCTTGACGCTTACCCGGCTTCTTATGTGGTCAGGTGCGCCCTGCTTTTCGGCGCGTACACGGCGGTAAGGCCCGGCGAACTCCGCCACGCTGAATGGTCAGAGATTGACTTTGAGGCCGAACAGTGGAACATCCCAGCGGATAAGATGAAAATGGACCTCCCGCATATAGTCCCGCTACCCCGCCAGGCACTCACCATCCTTGATGGGTTGAAGCCTCTAACCGGAGCATCCAGATACATCTTCACCGGTGGCAGGAGTTTCGCCAAACCTTTGAGCGAGAATGGCGTGACGGCGGCACTGGCATATATGGGCTTCCGGGGAAAGCACAGCGGACATGGCTGGCGAGCCACCTTCCGAACCATCGGCGACGAGGTATTAGAGTTCCGGCCTGACTTCATCGAACATCAACTTGCGCATGCCGTTAAAGATGCCAACGGGCGCGCCTACAACCGTACCTCACATCTTCCCGAGCGCCGGAAGATGATGCAGGCATGGGCTGACTACCTTGACGGGCTGAAGAACGGGGCGAAGGTGCTGCCGTTTAATAGAGAGGCTTTATGAACAATAATTTGCGCAATAGAAAATCCATAACGGTTGGTGAAATTCTTAAACAGCCTGAGGGAGAAAAATTACTTGTAGAAATGTTAAGTAAGTGCGATTTCGCAAGTAATGACCAATCTCAAGAGTGGGCTCCATCTCCTCCAGACGGCATGTCACTTCGTGAGCAAGCCAGATGGTGGTTAAGTGAAATAGAATTATTCCTGTTCGCAAGCATAAATAAGACAATTCCTGAAGAAGTCATGCAAGAGATTGAGCGGTGCGCCAAGGACAATGACCTTGCCATGAAGATTGCTGACCGAAACAAGGTAAAAAAAGTATTAACTAACAAAGAAAGGGCAAGATTGTTTTCATTGTTAACCGATGGGGGAGAACTTGTGGAACCAAAGCAAGGGCGTTATTCAAAAGTGCTCTCCGATCTTTATATGGCTTATTCCGTAAGAGAAATTTCTGACCCTCAAGAAAAAAAACAATTACTTCGTGACGCTATTATTAACGAATCGGGTGCTATGGCAGAAGATAGTATTTACAAGCGAATCATGAGAATAAAAAAGTTGTGGCAGTCTGTAAGTCATTTCCCCCCAGAAATAATCGAAACGTTTGTAAAAATATCTCAGGAAGAGAAGTTAAAATATTCCTCTCAAGAACACTTATTTTTTGCTCTTGAAGTCCTTTCAGAAATGCCAAAGTACCTAGCTGAAGCTGCCGATTCGGAATTAAATTGACCCCCCATTTACTTCCGTAGTCATAAAAAAAACCTTGCTGTATCGTGATAACCATCTTAGGTAACCAATGGATGGAGGTCACGATTATGACAAGCAATACGCGCAACACCCTGCCTGAAACCGGTTTTGTCCGGTTGTCGCAAATCATTCCCACAATCATTCCAATTTCAAAATCTACATGGTGGGCCGGTGTGAAATCCGGTCGATTTCCGAAGCCTGTAAAGCTATCTGAGCGTACTACTGCTTGGCGTGTCGAAGACATTCGCGCCTTCATAGAACACAGTGTGTAATACATCGTGCGGGAATAGGGTGACCAGCCGACAAGCTGGCAATCCATGCAAAACCAGGACGGGTTCACAAACGCGTAATCCCTCTGTAGGATAACTCATTAAAGCAACACAACTCTATAAAGGAGGAGATGATGGACAAAATCCAACAGAAAAAAGTAACACTCATGGCGTCGGCATTGCTGGACGAAAAAAAAACCGCAGAGCTGCTAGGAATGTCCGTTCACTGGTTGCGGCGTAAGAGGTGGGAGGGTGGTGGAGTTCCGTTTATCCGGATCGGTGATGGCCCCAAAGGTGCAGTAAGGTACAGGCTGGAAGACATCGACAGCTATGTTGCTGCCAGGGTTCGCCGGTCAACTAGCGACAAAGGATGATGATTTATGCAAAATCATAACACCCACCCATCGGGCAAATCAACCCCAACCCCTCCGTTGCCAGCATTTGCAGTAATCAGCCTTAGGCACTATAGGGCCGAGTTGCTAGCGCTTCCGCCTTCTGCCGAGTTTGCAAAATTAGTTGGCCTTGGCAGCGCGCTCCTTGAGGCTGGGAGGAAAAGCCATGAGTAAAATTCCTGGGGGCTATATTCTCTTGGCACGGAAGATCACAGAGAGCGAGATAATGAACAAGCCCCACCTCTTCCTCAAGTTGTGGGTTTGGATGCTGCTAAAGGCAAACTGGAAAGACCGGGACAAGCTGAAGCGCGGGCAGCTTTTAACCACTACTGCCGAGATGCGGGACGAGATGAGCTACTTGGTCGGCTATCGGAAAAGCACGCCTACAAAAGATGAGATACGAAGCGCGTACGAAGCCCTTGTGAAGGCCTCAATGATAACCACAGCGAGGACCACACGCGGCATGGTAGTAACTATCTGTAATTATGAATATTATCAGACACCTGCAAACTACGAAGACCACAACGAGAACCACAACGAAAGCGCTACGAAGCCCGCGCCCACCCCACATGATACAGAAGAAAGAGAAGAAGAGAAGAAAGAGAATAAACCTATATCCGCTTCGCTAGATTACGACGCTCTTTTGGATTGGTTCTGGAAGTCGTTACCGAAACAGGTGGGCACCAAGAAAAAAGTGCATGAGAAGTTTATGCAAACCATAAAAACGCAGGAGCAAGTGTGGCAACTTCACCTGGCGCTTCGCAACTACAAGGATCAGGTGAATCGAGAGCAACAGGCTGGTTCCCCTGATTTGGAGTGGATGACCTCAGAAGCATTCCTAGGTATCTGGCAAGAATATATCCCCGACAATTGGGAAGAGAGTTGGCCGGAAAGAAAAGCAGGGCTTGACCGTCGGCAAAAAGAAGCAGAAGCAGCCACCCCCTCCGATCTGTTCGATAAGTTCTGGAGTGCATTCCCCAAGAAGGTTGGCAAAGGTGCCGCTCAAAAACGATGGGCGATGCTGAAGGTTGACACGCGCCTAACGGCCAAGATGGTACAGGCTATCGAATGGCAGCGGTACACTGACCAATGGCTGAAAGATAACGGTCAGTATATCCCAAACCCGGCAACATGGCTCAACGAAAAGCGCTGGTTGGACGAGAGATAGATAGCTACCCCGACCAAGGCTGACGGTAGGAGCTTCAAGGAGCGGATGAAAGAGAAAGGATTGATGTATGAAGGCACTTTTTATTTGACCCACCAACCCCGCGCAAATCGCGGGCCCGACAGAGGACAACCCCCAACCCCGGCAACGGGCACAACCCAAGGAGGAAAAACATGTGTGAAAATCAGAATTATATTGACGGCGAGCTAGGGTTAACATCAATCGAGATAGGCAAGGGTGAGGAGGTAGCGATTGAAGTATTGCTGATGAAGCTGGCAACGGTGCAAGACCTTATCAGGCTGCACAACATGGCTGAAGATGAAGCGGAGGTGGCCTATGAGCGGGCCGAACCCCTTGATAATTGGACAGTGGCAGCTATTTACAAGAACCTTTTTGACGTTTCCCACGCTTTGAAGTGTGCCTGTTGGGGGTATAAAGAAGCTTACGGGAAGTGACCAGGCGGAAAATGCCATAAAATCAAAATCACCCCGGCGGACATGTGCGGAACAGAAGTTATTTTCCATAACCTGGCCATGTCCGTCGGGTTTACCAGGGCAACGGAGAAAACATGGCTGAAGATGTTAGAGATAATTTTGATAGCCCACGAAATCCCGTAAAGGTGCTCCGCTTGAAATGTCGAGACTGCACCAATAACCAAATCGCGGAGATTGACAACTGCACAATCCGGCAATGCCCCGTTTGGCCATGGCGTTTCGGTAAGAATCCCTACCGCATCAAGAAAGTAATGAGTGAGGGTGAGAAAGAAAGGGTACGGGTAAGGTTTGCAAAGTTAAGAGAAAAAACATAGCTGGCATCCGACGTGGATTTCAAGAAAGGCCAAAGTTGATGGTAAGTCTTACGATGTAAATTGACTTGAGCGGTCGGAGGACAAATCTTCTTCCCCCTCTTAACTACATCAATAAGATTACATCACCTTTATTTTAAAGATTCATCTTTTATTAAGACATTTATTAAGACTTTATCTTTAGCGAAGGGAGTGCCAACCAATAAATCCAAGTCCAATCTCAATCCACGCGCGTTTCTCTCTGCTTGATACATTCTTTGCATTACATTGCATCCTTTTCTTGGCCAATGGGTAAGCGCCTTGCCTGAAAATATCCAAAGCCGGAAGCTAAAAGGGCCGGCTTATTTCACGCGCATGAGAAGATAATCATATTAGAATTGCTTTCAGAGCATGATTGGAGTATTTAATCGATTATGCAGAAATGAAATGATCTCTCCGTCTGAAATCGAAACAAATTAAGCATAAAGGCAAATAAAAAATGGCAATCAAGAAATCTGAACTCTATTCCTCCCTCTGGAAAAGTTGCGACGAAATGCGCGGCGGGATGGACGCCTCCCAGTACAAGGACTACGTGCTCGTACTGCTCTTCATGAAATACGTCTCCGACAGGTACGCCGGCAATCCCAATGCATTGATCGATGTCCCGGCCGGCGGCAGTTTCTCCGATATGGTGGCGCTGAAGGGCGACAAGGAGATCGGCGACAAGATCAATAAGATCATCGGTAGGTTGGCCGAGGCCAACGGTCTCAAAGGCGTGATCGATGTGGCCGACTTCAACGACGAAGATAAGCTCGGTAAAGGGAAGGATATGGTGGATCGCCTTTCCAACCTGGTAGCCATCTTCAACACGCCGGCTTTGGATTTCCGCAGTAACCGCGCCGAGGGTGACGACCTATTGGGCGACGCATACGAATACTTAATGCGGCACTTTGCAACTGAATCAGGCAAGAGCAAGGGACAATTCTACACCCCGGCGGAAGTCTCACGCATCATGGCTAGGGTGATTGGCATCGGTGCCGCCAGCGACAGCAATCAGACCATTTACGACCCAACCTGTGGCTCCGGCTCCCTGCTCCTGAAGGCCCACGACGAGGCCAAGGGTCGCACCGGCTTGGATTTGGCCATCTACGGGCAGGAGATGGACAATGCCACCGCCGCGTTGGCCAAGATGAACATGATCCTTCACGATTGCCCCACGGCAGAAATCTGGCAGGACAACACCCTCTCGACTCCCCACTTCAAGCAAGGTATCGGGATCAAGACCTTCGATTTTGCCGTGGCCAATCCGCCGTTTTCCACCAAGGCATGGAGCAACGGTTTCGACCCGGCCAACGATCTCTACGGACGCTTTGAATACGGCATTCCGCCGGCAAAGAATGGTGACTATGCCTTCCTGCTGCACATCCTCGCCTCACTCAAGAGCACCGGCAAGGGAGCAGTAATTCTCCCCCACGGTGTTCTATTCCGGGGAAATGCCGAAGCGGAAATCCGCAAGCGCATCCTCCAGCAGGGCTACATCAAGGGAATCATCGGCCTGCCGGCCAACCTTTTTTACGGCACAGGCATCCCGGCATGTATCATCGTGCTGGACAAGGAAAACGCCCACGCCCGGAAAGGCATCTTCATGATCGATGCCAGCAAGGGGTTCATCAAAGACGGCAACAAGAACCGCTTGCGCGCCCAGGACATCCACCGGATAGTTGATACCTTCAACAAGCAGGCTGAAATCGACAAATATGCCCGCATGGTACCGCTGGCCGAAATCGCGGGCAATGACTATAACCTCAACATCCCGCGCTATATAGATAGCACGGAACCGGAGGATTTGCAGGACATTGAGGGGCACCTCAAGGGGAGCATCCCGAACCAAGACATCGATGACTTATCCCGCTATTGGCAGGTCTTCCCAAGTGTCAAGGGGGCATTATTCGTTCCAGCCGATCGGCCCGGTTACAGCAAGCTCAAAGTTGCGGCCAGCGAGATCAAGGCAACCATCTTCGGCCATGCCGAGTTCACAGCCTTCAACCAGACGGTAAGCGATCTTTTCGCGGCGTGGCGGCAGGAGAATGCATCCCTCCTGAAAGGGATTGCCGTAGGCGATCACCCCAAGGCGCTAATCGAAACCATCTCGGAAAGTTTGTTGGAGACCTTCATCCCAACCCCGCTTATCGACGCCTACGACGTATACCAACACCTTCTGGACTACTGGGCTGAGACTATGCAGGATGATGCCTATATGCTGGTGCACGAAGGATGGAAGACAGTGCTGGACGGGAAGCCCAACACCGACCTAATTCCGCAGGCATTAATTGTGGCCCGCTACTTTGCCAGCGAAGCGAAAACTATTGGGCAACTGGAAGACGAGCGAGACGCAATCACCCGTCAGGTGGAAGAGATGGCCGAGGAGCATGGCGGCGAGGATGGACTATTGGAAGATGCCAAGACTGACAAGGGGAAGCTCACCAAGGTCAGCGTCAAGGCTCGGCTTGCCGAAATCAAGCAAGACCGGGAGGCAGCAGACGAGCGGAAGCTGCTGAATGAATATCTAAGCCTGATTGATAAAGAGGCAGCCGCCAGCAAGAAGGTGAAGGATGCTCAGAAAGCATTGGATACCAAGGTCACTGCCCAGTACGGCAAGTTGACCGAGACCGAAATCAAGACCATAGTCATAGAGGACAAGTGGCTTTCGCGACTCGCTGCAGATGTGCAGAGTGAACTGGATCGCGTTTCGCAGAACCTCACGGGACGGATCAGGCTGCTGGCTGAGCGCTACGCAACACCGCTGCCCAAATTGACCGGTGATGTAGTTGACCTGGCCAGCCGTTTCGATGCGCATTTGCAGCGGATGGGGTTTGTATGGAATTGAGGCCAGGATACAAGCAGACCGAGGTGGGGGTGATTCCAGAGGAGTGGGATGTAAAACCCTTGGCCGCCCTCTTTAATTTCAGCGGTGGCTTCACAGCATCGCGGAATCAGTTGTCTTCAGAAGGTTATTGTTACCTGCACTACGGCGACATTCACAAGTCAACAAAGACCTTTATTGATGTTCAAGCTGAGTATCAGGACATTCCGAAACTTGACATCTCGCTGAAGTGCGTTCCATCAGCTTCACTTCTGGATGATGGCGATGTGGTCTTCGTTGATGCGTCTGAAGATGACGAAGGCACCAGCAAGCACGTTGTCGTAATCAATAAGGAAGACACTACCTATATCTCTGGCCTGCACACCATCGTTGCAAAGAGTACGACGGACGATCTGGAACATGCTTATCGGCGGTATTGTTTTCAAACTCGCGACATCAAGCGGCAGTTCTATTTCTACGCAGTTGGAACGAAGGTAAGCGGGATTAGCAAGGCCAACATTGCCAAGTTACTCATTCCCCTTCCTACCCTTCCCGAACAACGCGCCATCGCCGCCGCTCTGTCGGATGTTGATGCCCTGCTCGCCAAGCTCGACCAGCTCATCGCCAAGAAGCGCGACATCAAACAGGCCGTCATGCAGCAGCTCCTCACCGGCAAACAGCGCTTGCCGGGGTTTAGCGGGGAGTGGGAGGTGAAACCACTCAATTCGATCAGCTCTATGCATGGGAGGATAGGGTGGCAGGGCTTAAAACAGGAAGAATTTACAGCCAACGAAGACGACCCATTTTTAATCACCGGAATGAACTTCAGGGATGGTGAAATCAAATGGAGCGAAGTTTATCATATCCCCGATAAAAGGTATGAGGAAGCAAAACCAATACAACTCCGCAATGATGACATTTTGATGACAAAAGACGGAACGATTGGAAAGATTTTGTATGTAAAAGAGATTCCGTCCCCTGGAAAGGCATCGCTCAACAGTCATCTTCTTGTCTTTCGTCCCCTCAATGAAGCCTATGTGCCGATGTTTCTCTTTTATCAATTAAACTCAAAGAGATTTTCCGATTACATCGATCTAAATAAGTCCGGAACAACATTTTTCGGGATAACCCAAGAAGCTGTGGGAAACTACCCTACTTTACTACCATGCGTTGGCGAACAAACCGCCATCGCCAACATCCTATCCGACATGGACGCCGAGATCGCCAAACTCGAAGCTCGCCGCGATAAGACCCGCGCATTAAAACAGGGCATGATGCAGGAATTACTGACAGGGAGGATACGACTGGAATGAAAGAAATTGCGATAAATGGCAAAATATACAAGATTCCCAACGGTCTAAATGACTTCCAACAAAAGATGTATGTGCACCTGATAAACTGGAAATGGAAGAATATCTCCATACAATCGGGTAATGCTCAGGGGCATCCTTACGATGCGATTCTCCCGGAAGAGATCGTAGAACGCAAGGAATGGCCGCATATCTATCCCGATATTCAGAAAGCATTGAAGGCCCACAGGGTCAAAAATGACTTCCGCATCCACCAGCATTTTTATCACATGGCCAGTTCTCAAGCCGCCAACATCAATCTCTTCCTCCCGATCCTGCATCATCCAGCCGTCAACTCCATCCTCGGCGCTATCAAAACGGATTTCGCCTCACTGGCAACCGATTGTCTCGACAATGGATACTGCATTGAATTCTGGGGCAAAAACTTTGACCCGGTAAGCATCGGCCCAGACAACAAGGGGCTGCTGGGTGACAAGTCCAAAATGGCAGGTACCGATTCAGACATCGCCATCGCCTACCGCAACCTTCAGGGGGAACTTTGCCTCTGGCTGATTGAGCACAAGCTGACAGAAAAAGAGTTCACAGAGTGCGGAGGATACAAGAGTAAGGGGCGGCAAGCACGACACGATTGCAGCAAGAGCTTTACCCAACTGCTGGAGGCTCCGCAGAGCTGCTACTACAAAGATGTGCGCAAGTTCAAATACTGGGAGATTACCGACGCCAACCGAGCATTCTTTGCCAATCATTCACCGCATGCTTCGTGCCCTTTCCGTGGCGGGATGAATCAGTTGTGGCGTAACCAACTGCTGGCGTTGAGCATCGAACAAGAATCAAGCCAGCCTTACAAGCATGTCCACTTCTCCGTGGTCAGACACCTCGACAATCATCATCTGGACAACACCCTTGCGGCCTATAAAGAACTGGTTGCTGACAAAGCGAAGTTTTCCGTCTTCACCTCGGCGGATTTTTTAAGCGCAGCAAAGCAGCAATGCGATACAGGGCTGGATAAGTGGATTGCTTGGTACAATGGCCTTTACAGGTTGTGATATAACCCAACTATGAATTGACGAAAATGACAGGACGCTCCATGGAACTTTCTGAAGCCGTTGCAGCATTAGCAATATTCTCCGGGAAGGATCTGACCAGTACTCTCTCGCAAATTGAATTTTCTATTCAGGGGAGGAAGGTCGAAAACTGTTCTTCGCTGTTTGTCGAGCACCATGTGCATCACGAAGCACTCTCAGCGGCTGGTCTTGTGAAAAGTCTCGCAGGACAAATCAACGTCATGGTACATGCACTCGGCATTCTACTCTGTCTGCCAGAATTGCTTCATCCTAATGAAATCGTAGAAAACATTTCACTTGGGGCCGGTAACACGGGCAAGAAATTTGACCTTGAGACAAACCTTCGTGTCGCAGAGTTCAAGTTCATAAACTGGCAGGGTGGCCCGGAGGCGATTCGCCAAAACTCTTTATTCAAAGACTTTTATGGCTTGGCTGAACACTCTTCTCACAAATTTAAATATCTGTATGTTCTCGGCAAGGAAGTTCCGCTGAAATTTCTCAACGGCCGACGATCTATAGAAAGTGTCCTTAGTAAGAATGTAACACTTCACAAGGAGTTCAGGGACAAGTACCCCGAATACAAAGTTGTGCGTGATTATTTTTTGCCAAGATGCGGGCATGTGGAGATCGAAGATGTCTCCCTGCTGTTGACCGGGCTGACTGATTTCATCTGAACCCAACTGCTCCAGAATCGTAACTTCCAAAGTTCTTATCAGAAAATTAGGAGTAGGCCGATGCCATACACTATCGAGGAACATAAACATCGGTTTGCAGCATGGGCCGCATCGAGGGCTGCAAGTGTCAATGGGTGTCGTTTCGAGGTAGAACAAGGGAAGTCAATCCTTGAGGAAGCAGGGTTAAACCGCCTGCTCGAAGATCCTGAATCCTTGCCATTATCACAGGATGTTGATCTTCAGCACAGGAGATGGCGGGACAAGGTAATTCGGGCAGCTACGGGACTAGGGCTCACTTTTACCCATGGTGTGGCGGCAAAACTCATCAATATCTATCTCAAGGCAGGATTCGTCTGTGGTGGGTATCATGAGCATGAGCGGGTTCGGGCGTTGCATCCGCCAATCGATAGTTTGCTAATGGATGAGCTGTCAAGGCAGAATGTAGGGGGATGCCGGCCTATTTGGGAAAATGCCAAAAAATTGCGTTGATCAAAATTTGATTCTGAGGCTTATGAAATCGTTATCAATAGCATCCGTACAGCCATGAAGGACAGGCCGTTATGGGAAGTCGAACAATACTGGAGAGGCCATCAATAATCCAAGGAAAGTGAAATGATCGGACTATACTATTTTCTTAAAGAAGCCGGAGTTAAGTTCAATCCCGAAACGACTAAGATTCATTTGGCATGCTGGAATGGCCATGAGCACCCTATTGACGAATACTATGCTGGCAGATTCAAGGATTGGCAGGAACATCAGGGTAAACGCAATTTCCAATGTGGCCATGTCCTCGGTCTTATCGACCTAGGGCAGAGTAACTGGTTATTCGCCGGGGTATATAAAGTGATGGGATGTAAAGAACTCGCTAAGGGTATCAGATATTCCACAAAATTGCTTCCGGGACAAAAAGACTTGATCGGCCGCATCATTGTTTATCACAAGCGCAGTAGGGCCTCATATATCTGGTTCAAGCCGGAAATTTCATTTCCCATCGTTGAAATCCGTCGCGAAAAGCTGACCATTGGGGAGTTCCCCGGCTACAACGCTGTAATCCTCAGCCATAGCAAACTTAAAATAATAACAGACCAGAAAATTGCCTCATGGTATGGGGCACTGGCTAACATCAAGGGTATCTACCTCATCACTGATACCACCAATGGTAAGCATTACGTCGGCAAAGCATCCGGGAACAACGGCATTTGGCAGCGCTGGTGTAGTTATGCAAAAGACGGCCATGGCGGCAACTCAGAGCTGAAAAAACTGCTGGAGAATAAAGGCTCGGAGCACAACGCCCATTTCCAGTATTCCATCCTCGAAATCGCCGATACCCATGCCTCAGAAAATGACATCTTAAAGCGGGAGACGTACTGGATGGACGCCCTTAAATCGCGAGAGTTCGGTTTAAATTAAGAGGTAAAATTATAAAGGTTACACTCTTCGTGTTCATTCTACGAGAAGGGAACAGTTCACCATGACGACCGTAGGCCAAATCGAAAAGAAGACACAGCAACGGATTGTCAAGTTATTCCATGACACTCTCGGCTATACCGATCTCGGTGATTGGCATGAACGCTCCGATAACCGCAACATAGAACTACACTTACTGCGCACCTGGCTGGAAAATCAGGGCACCGACGAGACGTTGATCAACCGGTCGCTGTTCCTCCTCGACAAAGTTGCAGGCGACCAGAGCAAGGGACTTTACGACCGCAACCGGGCCGTTTATGAACTACTGCGTTACGGTGTGAAAGTTAAAGCGGAGGTTGGAGAAAACACCCAGACTGTTTGGCTGATCGATTGGAAGAACCCCGAAGATAACCATTTCGCCATTGCGGAAGAGGTAACGGTACAAGGAGCCGACGCCAAGGCTAACACCAAGCGGCCTGATGTGGTGCTGTATGTCAACGGCATTGCCCTGGGAGTGCTGGAGTTGAAGCGCTCCACCGTATCGGTGGCTGAAGGAATCCGCCAGAACCTGGACAATCAGAAGAAGGAGTTCATCCAGCCTTTCTTTGCGACCATGCAGTTGGTGATGGCCGGTAACGACACCGAAGGACTGCGCTACGGCAGCATCCAGACCCCGGAGAAGTATTACCTTAACTGGAAGGAAGAAAGCCCCATAGAGAATCTTCTCGACCGACAGTTAATCCAGATTTGCAGCAAAGCACGCCTGTTGGAGCTGATCCATGACTACATAGTCTTTGACGCCGGTACTAAAAAACTCTGCCGGCACAACCAGTATTTCGGGGTGCATGCCGCACAAGACTTCATCCGCCGCCGTGAGGGGGGGATCATCTGGCACACTCAGGGTTCGGGCAAGAGCCTGACCATGGTCTGGCTGACCAAGTGGCTTCGGGAGAACCTCAAGGATGCCCGTGTGCTGATCATCACCGATCGATCCGAACTCGACGTGCAGATCGAGCAGGTCTTCAAGGGGGTCAACGAAGAGATCGATCGTATTAAGCCGAAAGACGGGAAAAGCGGCGGACAGATTTTGATCGAAAGCCTCAACGCCACCACCCCCTGGCTACTCTGTTCGCTGATCCACAAGTTCGGCGGCAAGGAGGACGGCGAGGATGCGGGTGACATCGCCGGCTACATCGAAGAAGTAAAGAAGGCCCTGCCCAAAGACTTCAGGGCCAAGGGCGACCTTTATGTATTCGTGGACGAGTGCCACCGCACCCAGTCGGGGGAATTGCATAAGGCCATGAAGGCGATCCTCCCCAACGCCCTGTTTATCGGTTTCACAGGTACACCGCTGTTGAAGGCAGACAAACAGAGAAGCATCGAAGTGTTTGGACGTTATATCCACACCTACAAGTTTGACGAGGCGGTTGCCGATAAGGTTGTGTTGGATTTGCGCTACGAGGCACGGGACATTGACCAGAGCATCACCTCACAGAAGAAAATCGACGAGTGGTTCGAGGCTAAGACCAAAGGGCTGACCGACCTGGCCAAAGCCCAGCTTAAACAGCGCTGGGGCACCTTGCAGAAGGTGCTGAGTTGCCAGGATCGATTGGAGAAGCTCGTCGCTGACATCCTCTTTGATATGTCCACCCGTCCGCGCCTGATGGATGGCCGGGGCAACGCCATGCTGGTATCCGGCAGTATCTACCAGGCGTGTAAATTCTATGAGCTGTTTGCCAAGACCGAGCTGGCAAGCAAATGTGCCATTGTCACCAGTTACCGCCCATCACCAGCAGATATCAAGGGAGAGGAAACCGGCGAGGGGATGACGGAGAAACTTCGTCAATATGACATCTACAAGAAAATGTTGGGTGACTGGTTCAACGAAGCCCCGGAAACTGCGGTCAACAAGGCGGACGAGTTCGAGAAGCAGGTCAAGAAGAAGTTCATTGATGAGCCGGGGCAGATGAAACTGTTGATCGTGGTGGACAAGCTGCTTACCGGCTTTGACGCCCCCTCGGCTACTTACCTCTACATTGACAAGAATATGCAGGATCACGGGCTGTTTCAGGCCATCTGCCGGGTGAACCGATTGGACGGTGACGACAAGGAATACGGCTACATCATCGATTATAAAGACCTGTTCAAGAGCTTGGAAGGCGCGGTACAGGATTACACCAGCGGTGCGCTGGACGGTTACGACAAAGCAGACGTTGCCGGTCTGCTGAAAGACCGCCTGGAAGAGGCGCGGGAAGACCTGGAAGAGGCGCGGGAAGCGATCAAGGCGCTATGTGAACCGGTGGAGGCCCCCAGAGACTCGGCCGCCTATCTGAAGTTCTTCTGCACCGCAGATTCCGGCAACGTCGATCAACTCAAGGAGAATGAACCGAAACGCTTGGCGCTTTACAAGCTCACGGCCTCGCTGCTTCGGGCCTTTGCCAGCCTAGCCAACGAACTGGAGGATGCCGGCTACAGCCAGGCAGAGATCGCTACCATCAAGGCCGAGGTAGATCATTTTACCAAAGCTCGGGATGAGATAAAGCTGGCCAGCGGTGACTATATCGACCTCAAGATGTACGAGCCGGCTATGCGCCACCTGATCGACACTTACATCCGCGCCGATGAGAGCGAGAAGATTTCCGCCTTCGATGATCTTTCACTGATCGAGCTTATAATTGAACGCGGCCCTGATGCGATAAACGCCTTGCCCAAGGGCATCCGTGAGAATAGAGAGGCGGTAGCCGAGACCATCGAGAATAACGTACGCAAACTGATCATCGACGAATCGCCCGTCAACCCGAAATACTATGAAAAGATGTCCGAACTACTGGACGCCCTGATAAAACAGCGTCGGCAGGAAGCCATCGACTACCAGAAATACCTAGAAGAGATTGCCAAACTGACGAAGTTGGCAAAGACGCCTGGCGGTGCCTCAAGCTACCCGGCCGCGCTGAATACGCAGGCAAAACGGGCGCTATACGACAACCTGGAGAAAGACGAGGCCCTGGCCCTGGCAGTGAACCAGGCTGTGCATGAGAATCTACAGGACGGCTGGCGGGGCAATCTTCTGAAGGTCAAGAGAGTGAAGCTGGCTATTAAGGCAGTGCTCCAGGGCGATGATGAACTTATCGAGCGGATTCTGGAATTGGTAAAGAACCAAAATGAGTACTGATTCTTATAATATCACTGTAAGCGGCCTGAGCGTGGAGGTCGTGCGAAAAGCCATCAAGAACCTGCATCTGGGGGTCTACCCACCCCACGGTCGAGTGCGGGTTGCTGTGCCCATGACAATAAATGATGACGCCGTACGTTTAGCGGTAATCGGCAAGCTCACCTGGATCAAGCGCCAACAGGCAAAGTTTGAGGCACAACCTCGCCAATCACAACGGGAAATGGTACGCGGTGAAAGCCACTACTTCCTTGGGCAACGCTATCGGCTGCATATAGTTGAACAAAATGGCCCGACCAGAGTAACCTTACGCAGCACGACGGCCATGGTTCTCACGGTGCGGCCGGGCACAACAGCCGAACAGCGTGAGCAAATCATGCAAAGCTGGTATCGCGACCAGTTGAAGGCCCTGATCCCGCCTCTAATGCTAAAATGGCAGGAGACTATGGGGGTTCAGGTAGCCAGTTGGGGCATCAAAAAAATGAAAACCAAGTGGGGGAGCTGCAACATCGAGGCGCGGCGGGTCTGGATCAACCTAGAGCTTGTCAAGAAGCCTGTGCAGTGCCTGGAGTACATCATTGTCCATGAGATGATGCACATGCTGGAACGGCACCATGATGATCGTTTCACTAATCTGATGGACAAATTTATGCCCCAGTGGCGGCTCTATAGAGAAGAACTGAACCGCTTTCCCTTGAAGCACGAACAGTGGGATTATTGAACGGAAACAATAATAGTATTTTCAAGGCCCCGTGTTACCTTGACGGGGGAGTCTTAATTAAACATAAAAGTTTCCGGAATTATGCAGTTGCGGTATATCCACCCCATATTGGGGGACTATATTGCAAATTAGAGCCAAATTGTGTCGTTGATGCAACAGAATTTTATGTTTTTTGGTTTGAAATATAATAAATAAAAGATTAAAAGAGCTGCGGCATAATCCCTAGTTATACCAATTGACAAGACACAATGATAGTCAGGGTTAAGGAGAGTTTTATGGTTATATATGATCATGATAAATTCAAATTCATTTCGCAGATATTCCTTCTTCTAGCATTACTAATCTACTTCATAGTTGGGTATTACTTGAAACGTAAAAATGTCGTAATAACATATAAAATTGCTTTGAGATTAATGCTTTTAGTACTCCCGATAGTCTTGTTTCCTTTCATATTTTTAACCACAATGAGTCTACTTGATAAATTCATTTTAACTTTGATTGCTATTTCTGGCGCTTTGCTCCAATTTTATGGAACAAAAGCATTTCACAAAATGGTTAAGGAATCATCACCTTCAGGCAAGGTATAACGAGCCACTTGAGCCGTTTCGCTAACGCTCTCGGCTCACTGGCAAAAGCGTTGACAAACTTTAACTAGGTTTCTGATTAAGTTGTCTTTCAGCATAAGAAAGGGCCAAATGCAAGGATCACGGGGACCTGTAAAGTTGTCTACGAAAAACACTGCTGTAATCATTGCAATCCCTCT
>Ga0326727_10001369_pt1 | contig 90542 bp, 63 predicted proteins | sample MB2enrmetagenome_FD_207643 | JGI IMG/M metagenome (GOLD analysis project Ga0326727, IMG submission 207643) | Lab enriched peat soil microbial communities from McLean, Ithaca, NY, United States - MB29MY | ecosystem: Environmental > Terrestrial > Soil > Wetlands > Peat | place: USA: New York...
TCGCGAGGGGCGTGCTTTCCACGCGCTGGCGGATTTCTTCCAAGCCGATCACCGCCTGGTGTGCCGGCTGGACCATTTGAAACAAATCGGCGGATCGAGTTTGACTGATCGCGACATCGTGGTGGAGCGGGCAAATCTGGGGAGGCAGGATATTCCTTCCAGCTACGTCCCCTTCCGCAACGCGCATTTCATCTCCATCGCCGTCTCCTGGGGAGAGGTCCTGGGGGCGCAAAAAATCTTTGTCGGCGCCGTAGCGGAAGACAGCTCCGGGTATCCCGACTGCCGTCCGGAATACTATGCGGCGTTCAATCGCCTGATCGCCGCCGGAACCAAGCCCCAGACGCATCTTGAAATCGTGACCCCGGTAATCCACCTGCGCAAAAGTGAGATCGTGCGCCGCGGCCGGGAATTAGGCGCGCCCTTCGAGCTTACCTGGTCGTGTTACCAGGCCGAGGATGCGGCGTGCGGTGTCTGCGATAGCTGTGCTTTGCGCCTGCGCGCCTTTGAGGAAGCGGGCGTTGAGGATCCCATTCCCTACGTCCAGCGCCCACATTATGGGCGGAAAAAGGCTTCCAACCCCTGACATCCTCCCATCTTCGTAAATATCCTCATTGACCTTCGCGCCAGTTCGTGAGATTCTTCGCACGCGTCAGGACGCCAGCGTGAGGGTGGTGGTGTTTCCGATTCTTGCCGGGAACACAATCTACCTGTTGAGTCTGAGCGTCCAATCACGTTACAATGAAGCGACTTGTTTCTAAAGGAGGAGGCAATTATGTCCAGTTTATGGGCGCGCAGGATGATCGGGGTTGCCGTCATCGGCGCAGCGCTTTTGACATGCGTTCCGGTTTTCGCCCAGACCGGGGGCTTAACGGGCAAGTGTACAGGGCAAGATGGCGCGGTGTTGGCCGGTTATACCATCCAAATCGAGCGCGTGGAGATCAAATGGGTTTCCAAGGTCAAGACCAACAAAAAGGGTGAATACACTTACATTGGCTTGGCGCCGGGGAATTATAAGCTCACGCTTCTCGACCCCAGCGGCAAGGCGATGTTTAACATTACGAACCATGTGGGGCTTGGGGACCCCACGGAAGTGAACTTTGACATGGCGAAGGAAATGGCCAATGCCAAGAAAGAGGCGGAGGCCAACCCGGAATACCAGCAAAAGAGGGCGGCAGAGGAAAAGGAACAAAAACAGTTTACGGGCCTAAAGGCGACCTTCGACCAGGGGCAGGCGCTTTACGCGCAGAAGCGTTACACCGAAGCTGCCGCGATGTTTGAGCAAGCCCTGCCGCTTGCCAAGGACAAGAACATTCCGGTCATCTTGGCGCGCTTGGCCGATACTTATGGCAAGGCGGCGGAGGCTGAAACGGCGCCGGACGCCCGGAAGCAGGATCAAGATAAAGCCATGAGTTATTATCAGAAGGCCCTCGAAGCCAGTCCCGATGACGCATCCCTGCACAACAACCTGGGGAGCCTGTATGCGGACATGGGCAAGGTGACGGAGGCGCAGGCCGAGTTTCAGAAAGCTGTCGACCTGAACCCCACCGGGGCGGGAGCCTACTATTACAACATGGGTGTCATCCTGGTGAACAAGGGCAAGATGGATGATGCCGCGGCGGCGCTCAAAAAGTGCACGGATCTCGATGCCAATAATGCCAACGCCTGGTATTGGTATGGGATGGCCCTGATGGGCAAGGCAGAGTTCAAATCAGATGGGACGGTGGTCGCAGCGCCGGGTACGATCGAAGCCTTCCAGAACTACTTGAAGCTCGATCCCAAGGGACAGTGGGCGGCGGCGGCGCAGGCCAGCTTGGACCAGCTCCAGGGCAAGGTCAATACGGAATTCAAAGCCCCCCCCAAGAAGAAGGGCTAGTTTTGACTCTCACCGTAAAGCCCCGCGGCTGCACTCGAATTCTGCTGCGGGGCTTTTTTGTTGGATAGGGATCCGCTTATGAAACCGGCATTGCTGTTTTGGGTGGGCCTGGGACTTCTGGCGCACCCCCTGCTGGCCGACACCATCTACCAGATGACCGCGCAGGGCAAGCAGGTGGTGCTGCAAAGAGGCGCCATCGTCATCCACGAGGATGCCTCTAGCCTGATCTACAAACACTTTGACCTCAAGGAGCGCCGGGTCACCAAGGTGCGCTTGTATAAAGGCACCTTGCCCTATTCCGTCCAGACTGCTGACGCCGGCCAGCGTGCCCAGATCGTCGAGGATTGGAAGCATTTCGGGTTCAAAGCGACGATCACCGATGAGGCCGGTAAGGTGGTTCACGTTGCGGATCTTTATCTGGACTTCTATCCCCCCGGGGGCCACGGGTCGCTGCTGGAGTCGGTTCCTCCGGCCACCAACTTTGCGATCCAGCTTGACACGGGGGGTGCGGATGAAATTGACTTCTCGAAGATCGACCGCGTGGCCATCCAGGGTGACCGGCTGAGCATCGTCACGCGGGAAGGCAAGACCGTCACGGGGAAATTCCTGATGCCCACCACTCAGCCCGCGGAGGTACGCGTCCTGGGCATCACCGATCAATACAATCCCGCCAGCGAAGACGTTTTTGATTATTCTGTTCCCCTCGCCGCGTTGAAAATGATTTCGTTTGAGTAGGCAGCCCGCTCTACTTTTTCTTTTCCGCCTGCCACAGGCCGAGCGAGAGGGCGCGCCCGCAAAAAGGGCAGTAATTGACCCCATAGTAATCGAAACCGCGAGTGGAGGCGGCGCGGATGAAGTATTCGGTGTTCACGTCATTCACAATTCGCCCATCGTCAATGCGGTGCTTGGCGCCAAAGTAGAACGCTCCTCGTTCCACCGCCTCCGCCAACGCGTCACAACAGAACATTTCGATCTCCTTGTTTTGGAGTGCGGCAGCTTGCTGCCGCTTTCCAACCCCGCGAGCTTGCTCGCGGGGGCCCGCCGAACCCGAGGAGGGGCAGTGAGTAGCGCCGGCTTCCAGCCGGCCCAGGGCCGCCATGATGGCGGCGCTACAATGCACTGTAGCGTCGATCTCCGATCGACGCATGTAGAAACTCCAGGCGTCCATCTCCGATCGACGCTCGACGCTACGGCGGTCGGAGACCGCCGCTACAGCGAGCGAGATAGCGCAACGCGGTGGGGCCGCAAAAGAAAGTCAAAAGGCAAAGCGTAAGGGAATTTAGGTTTTTAGCCCTCTTCGAGGGGAGAGGGGTAGCGCGGAGGTATTTGGCTCCGAGCCGAATTCCTCCGCGGCCCTTTCTCATTGCTTGGCAGTGAACAGGCCGAGATTCCGCGCTACCGGTACCTCCGGGCTACTCACTTGGACGTATAACGGCCAACCCGCGGTTGTGTGTGGCCGGCGACTGGTCATCGAGGGGGCGGAAATAACCCCTCATCCGGCCCGCGACGGCTGATGAGGACGCCCGTCGCGGGCCACCTTCTCCCCTCGGAGAAGGTTGGAAATATCGCGGGGCGCTCACGCGCCGGAAGAATAATTTCCCTCTCCACGGGGAGAGGGTGGCCGAGGTACGAGGTCGGGTGAGGGGTTACTTCACCACCCGATGAGCGGACCCGCACCCGCCTACGGATCCGGCGGTGCTGCGCTACCTGCTTGTGCGTCACAGCGCACACTGGGGCGTCAGCATGAACGCATGTTGCGTTCCGTTCACGGTACCCATTCCAACAATCTGTCCGGCGACGTTGATCGCAACGGCACCTAGCAACTCCCAACCCGAATTGGCAGGAATAAGAGCGTTCAGATCCCGCATTCCGCTTTTAGCGCTCCAGACAAATGCGTGCGACTGGGAGCCGGTAAAATTGCCATTCCCAACGACTGTTCCAAGAACATTGATCGCAAACGCGGCACTAAAACTTCCACCGGGAAGAAGGCCAAGATCCTGCGCCACTCCCACCCTGTTCCACAAGACAGCGTGAGGAGTATTGAAATTGCCATGGTCGGAAGTACCGACGATTTCCCCCAGATCGTTAATGCCAACGGCAGCACTTCCGAGGCCCCCCGGCAACATACCGACTGGCTGAATGCCCGCAGCGCTGCTCCATAAGAAGCCTCGAGTGGGCGCACCTGCCAAGGCGCAGTAGCCGACCACCTGCCCGAGGTTGTTGATATCGTTCGCCCCGGAATCCGTGAAACCCGGCAACACTCCAAGACCAGTCATTCCCGCCGCTTTGCTCCAGATAAACGCATGCAGATTCCCCCCCGCACTGAGGGAAGAAGTTCCGATCACCTGACCACAGGCATTGCTTGCCCCTGCCGCGCTTCCGTTGTCGCAGGGCAGTGTGCCGAGATCTTGCATTCCACCCGCACTACTCCATACAAACGCATGGGTCTTGCCGCCGCTGCCTGCCAAATCCGACTGGCCTGCGACTAGGCCGCAGACACTGATTCCGGATGCTTGGCTGCCGCTGCCGCCGGGAAGCGTCCCGAGGTCTTGCAGGCCCGTCGTTGGAGTCCAAAGGAAAGCGTGACTATTTCCCCCTGCGACTTGCGAGGAGCCCACCACCTGACCGCTATCGTTGATGTCGTAGGCATTGCTGGAAGCGCCGCCAGGCAGCGTCCCTAGGTCCGTAACGACGTAATACTCAGCCATAAAATCCTCCTTCCGGAAACAATCCGCAACTCTCCTTGCATGCGCTCTATGGTTGGCCCTATAAACCACGAAGACAGCGCGCACAGGCTGTTTCGGGTAACAGCCAATTGCCCGCGAACTGAGTAAATTGAGCTGGCCGTCGCTGGGCCAACACAACGCAGAACGAATTCTACCGTTTCGAATATGATCAGCGCTCGTCGAAACTATCTGATACACGCCTCCTTCGGCTCTTGTCAAGCGCGGAGTAAAAGTAGACCACCGGGGCGGAAAGCCGCGACGCTATTTGCCCTGAACTGCGGTAGTATCTTACCCGACATTCCGTAGGGTCAGGGAAGGATTCGAAGTGGGCGCTTTGAGCTCGCGGACTTCACTCATGCGCCGAGGAGGGAAGATGTTGGAGAAATTTGGAAAGGCTTTCATCTTAGGATTTCTGGTTCTAGGTGTGGTTCTGCCGGTCGAAGGGGCATCGTTCAAAGCCGGCGTTGCCAAAGTTGATATCACCCCGCCGATGGGCGTGAAAATGTGGGGGTACTTTGACCGGGTTAAGGGCGCGGAAGGGACGCTCGATCCGCTCTACGCGCGGGTGTTGGTGTTGGAAGTAGGAGAGAAGCGGCTGGCGCTGGTCGATTTGGATCTCGGGCGCACGTTCGGTCCCGCCTCGCTCGAGCGGCTGCGCGCCGCGGCGCGCCAGTCGAGTGGAATTTCCTACACCCTCGTCCAGGCGACACACACCCACGCCGGCCCGGTGATTATGGATGAGTATCCTTCCGGGCCGCCCGCCTGGGAGACGGCGGACATCGACAAGATCGGCAAGGCTATCGAGGAAGCGCACGCGCACGTGGTGGAAGCGCAGTTGGGCACGGGCTACGGAGCAACCTACATCGGCTATAACCGGCGGCGGGTGAATCCGGATGGCACCGTCACCATGTTCTGGACGAACCCCACCCACGTGGCGACGGCGCCCGTCGACCCCACCGTCTCGGTGTTGCGCGTCGACACGGCGGAGGGCAAGCCGCTCGCCGTGCTGGTGAATTACTCCTGCCACGCCGTGTCATTCGGTCCCGACAACCTGCAATACTCCGCCGACTTTCCCGGCGTGATGACCAAAACCGTGGAACAAGCTTTTGGCCCGAACCCGCCGCTGTGCTTCTTTGACCAGGGCGCGCCCGGCGACATCAACGTTTTCGACGCCGCAGTACCCCTCCAGGAAAACGCCATCGCCAAGCGCGACTGGGCCGGCCGGCACCTGGGTGAGGAAGCGGCGCGCGTCGCCAAGGCGATCCACACTCAGGCCGCGGCGCAGCCCTCGCTCGACTTCGTGGAAGACGTCATGCCCTTCCATCTGCGCTGGAATCTGGAGAAATATAAGCACGTCTTGATTGCCGCTTTGGGCGCGGATTTCGTCAAGAATTTCTCGCCGCAGATTCGTGAGAACTGGCAACTGCCCGTGGCCACCGTGCTGATCAATAAGAGCATCGCGGTGATGACCATGCCGGGCGAGCCCTTTGTGGATTTTCAGATCAATTGGCGCGATCGCTGTCCGGTGCCCGACGCCTTCTTTCTGGGATACGCCAACGGTTACAACGGCTATTTCCCCACGCTTAGAGCGGCGTCAGAAGGCGGCTACGGCACGGCCAGCGCCACCACCTGGATTGAAGTCGGGGCGGGTGAGCGCATGGTCAATCAAGCCCTCGTGCGCACTTACGAGATGCTTGGCCGGCTGGTGGATACGCCCGAGGACCTGAAATAGGCTGCGAGGGCGCGGAACTGCAAAAGCAAGGCAAAAGGCAAAACGCAAAAGGCAAAAGTGAAAAGCCGCGCACGGATGGCGCAGACCCCTGTACTTGGGGGTCTGCGATGGCCCGAAGGGACACTCTTCCAAATCGGGATAGGGGGAGCACATTTGAATTCATGGCCCTCGCCCCTTTGGGGAGAAGGTGTGAAAAAAAGGACAGGAAAGCACTGTCCGTGATGGCTACCAACTGCCCGGATGGGTGGCGCAGAGTCTCGTGCTTTCCGAGACTCTGCGGGTCTTCGTTTGTTGGGTGTGACTACCGATCACCTCTAATGACCTCCCGGCGAAGTGGATTACCACCGCATGTATCACGGCTGTGGGCTAATATAACAGTGAATGTTTATCATATTAAGAACCGCAGAGTCTGAAAGGCACAGACTCTGCGCTACCTGCTGCGGCTCTTCGTGCGTCCCCAGGCGTTCGAATTTTAATGTTAGTACCATGATTGATATTCCCATGTCAAGAACCGCAGAGGAAGCCAAAGTACGGCTGCCTCTGCGCTACCCGCTGCGCTCGCCCTGCGCCAGCCTGCCCACCACCGCCTGCGTCAGCTCGTAGATCGGGTCATAGCTGTAAGCGGAGGTCACCGAAACGGGATTGGGGCTTGCCTGCTGGACGGCCGTCTTGCTTAGCAGGTTGTTCATCGCGTCATAAGTGTAACTCTCGGTGGGCGTCGAGGGGAAGGTGACCTGCGTAACCCGTCCCAGGGCGTCGTAGGCAAACCCTGTTTCGTTGTTCGCCGCGTCCATGATGTTCGCCAGATTGCTTTCCGTGTCGTAACCATAGACGGTCAGATTCGACGCGGCATCGGTGACCGCCACGAGGCGATCGGTATCGTCGTATTGATGGGCGGTGGTCTTGCCGTTGGCGTCGGTCACGGAAATGCGCCGGCCGCGGGTGTCGTAAGCGAATTGGGTGGTAGAGCCGTCCGGCGCGGTGATCTGGGTCAGACGATTCATCACAGCGTAGGTGTAGCTCGTGGTGTTGTTCAGGGCAAAGTCCAGACACGTCATTTTGTCCGCTTCGATCACTAACCCATTCTGGCGGATGGCCTTAAATCCTTCTACCCCTATCATCATATTATATGAGCCCGATCTTAGCGCTGGAACGCTATATGCCCCCTGCGGATTCAAGAAAACCACCGCTCCCCGCCCATACCCCCACTCTCCGCGATAGCCCGCTCCTTGACATTCACGGCCGGCTTACTTAGTGTAGCGGCGACTTCATGAGCGGCAACCACGAGCCAGCGTTTCCCGCTTACAACAACTGGGTTGGTTGGAACTAAGATCGAGGATGAATGCAATGGGAGGTAAGGACAATGAATGTGCGCTGGTATTCTGACTGCACACTGCGGTGCTTCTTGATTATGGCAACACTAGGTCTCGGCTGGGCGGCTAAGGTCGAGGGCAGGGACCCGGCTCAGTCTCAGACGAAGATGCAAGGCTCCAAGCAGCAGCCGGATCAGGCACGGTTGCCCGCCGTCCGTTTGGATGGGAACTACTTCTCCCGCGAGGGGCGCCGCTTCATTCCTGTGGGCGCCAACTGGGTTCCCGCCAAAGCCGCCATGGAGTGGCCCTACGATTGGGACCCAAAGGCAATTGAAGTGGACTTCGCGCGCATGCACGAATTGGGCTTCAACACCATTCGATTCGATCTGGTCTGGGCCTGGTTTGAGCCCCGGCCGGACGATTACAACCCCGAAGCATTTCGCGAGCTCGACTATCTGATTTCACTGGCTCACCGCTATCACATTTATCTTCATCCCATGCTTCTAATCGGCGGAGAAGTGGGCGAAGCTTACTGGGATGTACCCTATCGCCAGGGTCGCGACCCTCAAGCCGATCCCTATATGTTGCGGTTGGAGACCGACTTCGCAGCCGAACTTGCACGCCGGTACGGTAAAGAGCCCGCCATTCTGGCCTGGGATCTGACCGATGAACCTCCTTTTTGGATCGTGGGTGAGAGCACCACGGACTCCATGGCCACCAACTGGACGCGGTTGCTTACCGGGGCGATCCGCCGTCACGATTCCTTGCATCCCATGGTGGTTGGAACCTCCATGGAAGATGTCGGGCGCGGTCCCTTCCGTCCGGATATCATCCGCGACGATGTGGACTTCTTCAGCGTGCATCCTTACACGATCTATGCCCCGAAGCTTTTCCCTGATGCCATGCTCTCCGCCCGAGGGACGTACGGCGCAGCGCTTGAAACGGCGCTTTCGGGAGGGGCCGGGCGCCCGGTGATGGTTCAGGAGATCGGAGCATCCTCGGCGCAGTATGAGCCCGAGCAGATTGCGAAATACCTGGGGGCGAATCTTTACTCGGCGTTGGGTGCCGGGGCGAATGGATTTCTGATCTGGTGCTTTACCGACGCCGCCCCGGAGCAGTTCCATCGTGTCCCTTATTTGCGCTCGCCGCATGAAACCCAGTTTGGGTTGACGACCTGGGACGGGAAGAACCGTCCCGCTGCGAAAATGTTTGAGGATTTCGAAGCGATTGTGGACAGCCTGGATCTCAGCGGCATCGAGCCCGCCCCCGCCGATGCCGGCATCATCGTTCCCAATGAGTGGTCGAGGCCTTACGGCGACTTCTCGCACTTTGGCCTGGAGGGCCCGGTGATTGTGCCCTATACCTCCTCTCGGGAAGGCGGAGCCGTGGCCGGACAGCGCCTGCCTAACGTGGATGAGGCTAATGAGGACGTGACCGTTTCATGGTTGTCCTCCTTCATCCTCGCGCGCCAGGCAGGCCTGAAGGCGGACTTCCCTCGGGAGTACAGCGATTGGCAAAGCCACCCCCTCTTACTGATGCCTTCTCCACTGACCAGCACCGACAATTACCTGGTGCAAGTGCACACCGACTTTTGGGAAAGGGCGCGCCAGTACGTTGAGCAAGGGGGCGCCCTATATGCCTCCATCAGTGGAGACTCGGCGATTCCGGAGATGGAGAGCTTGTTCGGGGCGCGTCTGGTTGACCATTTACCCGTCAGTGACGTCACCCTGAAGGTGGTTTCTGCCTGGGCTGGCTTGAAACCCGCTGAGATGTTTCATTACTCCGCCCCAGATGATCCCCATAAGTGGGCAGCGGTGCTTGAGGTTCGCGGCGGCACGGTGATTGCCGTTGACCAGGCTGGGCGGCCGGCGCTCGTCGCGAACACTCTGGGAAAAGGCAAGACGTTGCTCTGTGCGTACCCGCTCGAAAGCTATCTGGCCGTCGTCCCCTCGGTTTTCGACCAGGAGGAGAATACGCATCGGATCTATCAGGCCTTCCGGGACTGGGCGGGGGTCAAGCCCCGATTCCAGAGTGATCGGCCCTCCGTCGAAGTTGTGTCATTGGATGCCAGGGATCACGGTTATGTCGTGATCGTGAATCATAGCGCGAACCCGCAGCAGGCGACGGTGAGTTCGGCGTTCTCCCTGAGGTCCGTTCAGCAGGTGACGCCCAACGGCCAACGGCCCATTCAACTTCATGGGTCAAATTGGGAGTTGGACCTACAACCCTATGCGGCGGCGGTTTTTGACTGGAGATGACGAAAGGGAAACGCTTTCCCTTACCTGGAGGGAGGTGTAAAGGCATGATAGGAGCCCTTGATATCGGAGGCACGAAGATTGCTGTGGGGGTTGTGGATGCGAAGGGGCGAGTGCTGGCGAAGGAGGAGTGTCCAACTGATGCACCCTTGGGGTACGATCACGCCATGCAACGGGTAAGCGAACTGCTGGCCCGGTGCCGAGACCAGGCTGGGGTCAGGCTGCAAGGCATTGGGATCGGCTGCACCGGCCCGGTGGATCCGCTGACGGGCATGTTGGGTGATATCCCTACCTTGCCGGGATGGCAGGGGGGAAATCCTGTCAGGAAGTTATCGGCTGAATTCCGGCTTCCGGTGGCAATGGAGAACGACGCGGATGCAGCGGCCCTCGGCGAGGTAGCCTGGGGATCTGGAAAGGGCAAAGCCCGGATGATCTGTGTAACCATTGGCACGGGCATCGGCGCGGGGGTGGTGTTGGATGGGAAGGTCTATCGAGGGGCTGCCGAGTCGCATCCGGAACTTGGGCACCAGGTCATTGAAACTTCGGGTCCGCTGTGCACGTGTGGGGCGCGTGGCTGCTGGGAGGCACTGGCCTGCGGACCGTCCATGGTGGAATGGATCAAAACGATTGTGCCGGCGGATTACCCAATCCAGGATTTGACCGCCCGGGAGATCTGCACACGCGCCCAGGGCGGGGACGAGTGGGCCCGGCGGACGGTCGAGCGCGAGGCCTATTACTTGGGTGTCGGTCTCGCCAATATTGTCACCATGTTTGTTCCCGAAGCCATCGTGCTGGGCGGCAGCGTAATGAAAAGTGCGAGTCTGTTCCTCGACCGCATTCACCAAGTCATCCGGCAGAATTGTTTTCTTGTTCCCTCCGAAAAGGTGGAGATATCGCTGGCATCCTTGGGCCCGGATGTGGGGCTGATCGGCGCCGCCCAAGTTTGGCACAATCGATTCCAGTCATCAGGAGATTAGCCACGAAGCGAAGCAACTACATCGTCGGTTTGGTTTTTGCGATATTTTTCGTTATATCGTTTCTCACCAACATTCTCGGGCCCATCATCCCCGACATCATCCAAAGTTTTCATGTCAATCTGGCTGCCGCCGGCTTGCTGCCGTTTTCCTTCTTCATCGCGTACGGAGTACTCTCTGTGCCCGCTGGTTTCCTTGTGGAGAGATGGGGAGAGAAACGGGTCATGCTGGTTTCCTTCGCTGTGGCGTTGGCCGGCTCATTGTTTTTCGCGCTGCTACCCGTGTATCACGTTTCCCTGGTGTCCCTGTTTCTCATCGGCGGGAGCATGGCCGTGTTGCAGGTTGCCATTAATCCGCTTCTGCGCGTTGCCGGCGGTGAAGAACATTTTGCTTTCAATGCGGCATTTGCCCAATTAATTTTCGGGTCCGCATCATTTGTTAGTCCGCAACTCTACTCTTACGTGGTTCTTCACCTGGGAGACCAGCCGAACAAGAAGAACTTCCTGCTGCTTGTCCTGGAACGACTCGTTCCGGCTGGTCTGCCGTGGGTGTCGATGTACTGGATCTTTAGCGGGGTGATCATCCTCATACTGCTCGCGTTGTCGGCATCCAGCCTCCCGCAAGTGGAGCGCACCGAAGAGGAGCAGGCTGGCGCTTTCGGAATGTACGCCCATCTCCTCAAAAAACCGATCGTGCTGCTGTTTTTTGTCAGCATCTTCATGTATGTCGGCTCCGAGCAAGGGACCGCAGACTGGATCTCCCAGTTCCTTGCGCAGTATCACGGCTACGATCCTCACACCACCGGCGCGACGGTGGTCGCGTGGTTCTGGGGATTGCTCACGGCAGGCTGTGGGCTTGGCATGATACTGCTGAAGCTGTTGGATAGCCGCAAGGTCTTGCTGGGATTTAGTCTCGGGGCACTGGCGAGCCTGACGGTCGCCTTATTCGGCAGTGGAACTGCAGCGAAACTGGCTTTCCCCCTCACCGGTCTTTTCGCATCGGTCATGTGGCCGATCATTATTTCTCTGGGATTAAACTCCGTTGCGGAGCACCATGGCCCGTTTGCGGGAATCCTTTGTACCGGCATCATGGGCGGAGCCGTGGTGCCGTTGGTTATTGGGCGTATCGGCGATTCTTTTGGGCTCCGCACGGGAATGACGTTTTTGTACCTCACTTTTGGTTGGGTCTTGTGTGTCTCTCTTTGGGCGAAACCTTTGATCGCGAACCAAACCATTAGCAACAAGAGAGCGCAACAGGTTTCCTCATGAATCCAGCCCGGAAAAGAGGAGACAGGGTCAGATGCAATCCGGCGTAGTTTACAGGATTTAGGAGGAGTCACATGGTTGGAAGAGCTTCCTATCAGCGCCGAGATGTCCTTAAGACTCTAAGCTTTCTTCCCGCGGCGTGGAGGATATTGGGCAGGAACGATACCACCCCCCCGCCATTGGTCTTTGGCTGTTCGGCTTCGAACGATCTCTATAAGCTGCTGGCTCGAGGCACGGCCTCCTTCCCGCGCTATGAGTCACCGGATGAGGCTGTCGCGCGATCTGAGTCCGGCTCCGGTGTCCTGATCTTGGCAGAAGGCTACCCTGGGAAAGCCACCGAGCTTAACCCAGACCTCTTCCGGAAAGCGGCAGGGAAGAAGTTGCACCTGTACGTAGAATTTCCATCGTTTGTGCCAGGATTGCAGGTGGGTGAGCCGTGCGCGGTTGCCAGAGGACGTTCTGGCAACCTTTGGGAGCGCATTGTTGTTGCTTCTGATGCCTTCAGCCCATCGCTCGAAAAACTCTCCATATTGGATTTCCACGATGGCCGGTATGTGCCCATCAATGTCGTAAATGCTGATTTGTCGTTGGCGCGGGTGGCAGGATTCGACAAGGCTGTCTACGGGCTTCCGGCAGAAGGGGTCAAACCCATCCTTTTCAAGGCTCCGGAGGGAGATGTCTTGGTCTCGACCACCAAGCTCAGCCAGTTCATTACGGGACGCTATGAGCCGGTGAAGTCGTGGGAGATGGTTTGGACTTGGATTATCGGGTGGCTCCGGCCCACCGCCCCGGTTCGCCTGGGGGAATTCGAACCTGTGGTTCGTCCGTCGTTTGGCTCCCGCGAAGCTCTGCCCAAGGATGCTGAGCTCCATGCCTTCCAAAAAGGTGTGGATTGGTACAGCCAGGCAAAACTGTTTGTGCATTCCTCCTGGGAGAAAACCGTGGTTGAACGCTCAACCTTGGATGGCCCTTCACCTGCGCCTCCACGCGAATGGCCCCTGGATGACGGAAGCCACGGTATGCTGGAAGGGTTTTCCACCGTCATCGAGTATGATGGGAGCCAATTGCTAGGCTGGTGGCGCCGCAATGACTGTATGGGGGAAACGTCGATGGCCATGGCGCTATCCTCCGCGCTTAGGGGGAGGGTGCGAGACGGCGAGATTGCTGCCAACCTGAATGACTTCATCTATTTCCACTCGTCGCTCGCTCAAGGAGATCCGGCAAGCCCGTCGTTCGGGTTGGTGGGATGGGAGTTGCCGAGAAGTGAGGGGTATTGGGGCGATGACAACGCGCGTAGCGCGTTTGGTACCCTCCTGACGTCGGCCCTCCTCAAGACTGACCGCTGGGATGAAGTCGTACTGCGCTGCCTGCTGGCGAACTTGCGAACCACGGGAAAGCTCGGTTTCCGCGAAAACCGTCTGGACGGAAAGGATTTGCAGGCGAAAGGGTGGCGGCCCTATTATGAAGCAGAAACCATCAGCTATGCGCCCCACTATCAGGCCTACCTGTGGGCGGCGTTTCTCTGGGCCTACGATAAGACTGGTTATTCTGGGTTCCGGGAAAAGGCGAAGACGGCGGTTCGTATGACCATGGCCGCCTACCCGGACAAGTGGCGGTGGACCAACGGCATCCAGCAGGAGCGAGCCCGCATGTTGTTGCCTCTTGCCTGGCTGGTCCGCATTGAGGATAGCCCTGAGCATCGGCAGTGGCTCAAGCGCATGGCGGAGGCTTTGCTCGCGCTGCAAGACGAATCGGGCGCCCTCCGCGAAGAGATCGGCTCCGAGGCCCAAGGCCAGCTTCTGCCGCCGAAGTCCAACGAAAAGTATGGAACGAGTGAGGCACCCCTCATCCAAGAGAACGGTGACCGCGTGTGCGATCTCCTCTACACCTCAAACTTTGCCTTCCTCGGATTGCACGAGGCGGCTGCCGCTACCGGTGATACGTTCTATTTACATGCAGCGGATAAGCTCGCGGAATTGCTCTGTCGCATCCAGGTCCGTTCTTCCGTCCACCCCGAACTGGATGGCGCCTGGTTGCGGGCCTTTGATTTCAGACGCTGGGATTATTGGGGGAGTGACTCAGATGACGGCTGGGGGGTGTGGTCGATAGAGACAGGGTGGACACAGGCGTGGATAACCTCCGTGCTCGCCATGCGGCACCTGAAGACTTCATTTTGGGAGTTGACGGCGAACAGCAAGATTGGACGGTACATGGAAAGGTTGAAATCAGTGATGCTCCCTGCATAGGGAGTTCCTTGATGACTGACCCAAAGTTGTTTGCGCAGGGGGGGCTTCATGCAGTTCGCAACCAATTTACCCGCCCAACTTCGCGGAAACCTGATCGTATCCTGCCAGGCAGCAGGCGGCAGCGCGTTCCGGCATCCGGACTCGATCTCCCGTTTCGCGCAGGCCGCCGTCGAAGGCGGGGCGGCGGGGATTCGCGCCAATGGTCCGGAGGACATCCGCGCGATTCGCCAGGTGGTGGGAGTCCCCATCATCGGAATTTGGAAAGTTGAACAGGATGACGGCGAGATTCTGATTACTCCTTCTTTCGAAGCCGCGCAAAAGCTGGTGGAAGCTGGCGCCGGCCTGGTGGCGATCGATTGCACGAGGCGCGGGCAGAAATATGGCGCTTTCGACAGGCTGCGGCGTATTAAAGAGAAATTGTGGGTTCCGGCTCTGGCCGATATCGCGACGGTCGAGGAAGCTGTCCAAGCCGTGAACGCCGGAGCCGACGCAGTTCTTTCTACCCTGCGTGGTTACACGCCGGAAACCGGTCATGTGCGGGGCTTCGAGCCGTCTTTTGTTGCGCAACTGGGCCAAGCCGTGGACGTGCCCGTCATCGCCGAGGGGCACATTCAGACGCCCGCACAGGTTCGCGCTGCCCTTGAGGCAGGCGCCTATGCGGTCGTTGTGGGGACGGCCATCACGCGGCCGGAAATGATTACCCGTGGTTTCGTCGCCGCCGCCCAAGGTTGGCAACGCGCGAGCGATCCCCAGGGCGTTTTCGTGGGCATTGATATGGGAGGCACGCGCACCAAGTTCGGCCTCGTTTCCAAGAAGGGCGAACTGGTGTACCATTCCGCGACTCCTACGCCCTGGGATGGAGGAAAGGCTGTCCTGCTCGAGCACTTACGGCAGACGGCCGCCACTTGTCTCGGGGAAGCACGATCCCGAGCGGTTGCGCCGGAAGCCATAGGTCTTGCCACTGCGGGCTGGGTGGATCCCCATGCGGGCCGCGTGGTATTCGCCACTGGTAACCTCCCCGGCTGGACGGGTGCTGACCCTGGTGCGAATCTGCATCAGGCGTTTGGCCTTCCTGTCGCCGTGGAGAACGACGCGAACGCCCTCGCCGTAGGCGAAAAGCACTTTGGCATCGCCCGGGCGGAATCGGATTTTGTCTGCATCACGCTAGGCACCGGTGTGGGAGGCGGTTGCTACGTCGGTGGACGTCTCAACCGCGGCAGCCATTTCTTTGCCAATGCCATCGGCCACATGCCCGTCGAATCTGGAGGGTCGCCCTGCACGTGCGGCCTCAGCGGGTGCCTGGAATCTTACACCAATGCGCGGGCACTGCTGCGCTACGCCGGGGAGGGGAATTTCACTTCCGGGGAGGAAGTGATCACGGCGGCGAATGCGGGTAATTCCACGGCCCAGCGTGCGATTCTGTCTCTGGCTAAGTACTTGACCATCGGTTGCGCGTCCATCGTGCAATTGCTGGACCCGGACCTGTTGATTCTTGCCGGCGGACTGGCGCAAAACAACCCGCTGCTATTGAGCGCATTGGCGGAGAATCTAGCTCAACGGACCACCGTGTGGCAGCAGCGCAAGCTGCGTATCGCTGCTTCTGCCCTGGGGTACTCGGCCGGAGTCCTCGGCGCCGCCGCAGTCGCCGCGGAGGGATTGGCGAACGGGACCGATATCGGCGAATCCCGGGTCATAACCTTGGCGGACGAAGTGCGGTCGCGGTATATCTGATTTGTACCCTACCGAGCTGAAGGCGTGCCACCCACCAGGATTCTAAGCCATTGATAAAAGGGAATATGGTCGGGGCGCCCAGATTTGAACTGGGGACCTCTTGGTCCCGAACCAAGCGCGCTACCAGGCTACGCTACGCCCCGACTGAGGGAACAGGTTACAGGGAACAGGGAACCGAAGAAACTCTCGTCTTTCCTATCCCCTGTTACCTGTTCCCTATTCCCTATCTTTGGTCGGGACGGCCAGATTTGAACTGGCGACCCCTTGCACCCCAAGCAAGTGCGCTACCAGGCTGCGCTACGTCCCGTCACAACCACTTGCGCCCCGTACAAGAACTCACCTACGTTGAGGCGCAATTCTTCACGCTAGCACTTCCGCGAAAGCATTGTCAATACGGTCTGCAGCTCCTGCCGCATGGCCTTCAGCTCCGCGGCATCCAGGGGCGATCGAAACAGATGGGTCTGCGCTGCGGGATTCTTATCCGTACTCGCCAGATGTTTGCGCGCCCCCTCGATTGTGAATCCCTTCTCATAAAGGAGCCGGCGTATTTCGAAGATCAGCTCCACATCTTTGCGCCGGTAAAGCCGATGGCCTGACTTGCTCTTGACCGGTCGCAGCGAGGGGAATTCCGTTTCCCAGTAGCGCAACACGTAGGCTTTCGTCTGGGTCAGCACGCTGACCTCTCCGATGCGGAAGTAGAGCTTGTCCGGAATGGCTATATCGGTCGTGGGATTCGGGATCAAGCGTGCTGCGCGCGCGGTGCGACCTCGGGCCATGGGGAGCCTCAAACTGCGATTCTGCTGCCGTCCAGCCATCTTAGCAGGTTCCAGGTGCCGGGGGGTAGAGGCTAGGTGCAGGGTTATTCCCCCAAACCTGGTACCCAACACCTGATCGCTGACACCTGAAACCTGAAACCTAGCGCCAGCTCCAGGCCTTGCGTTATACTCTGCCGGTTCCGGGACTCGCGGACGCGTGGGGATCTGCGCGGTTGGGGAACTTGAAAGGTTAACTATGGGACAACGCCCCTCCAAATTGCTCTGGGTATTCTATCTCGCTTATTTCACCTTCGGCATGATGTATGTGCTGGGTGCGCTCACACCCGACGTCATCGCGGAGTATCACCTCAGCCGTTTCGCGGCGGGACTTCTCGGGTCAGCTTTCTATTTCGCCTACACGCTTTGTGCGATTCCCACGGGCTTACTGATGGATCGCCTCGGCGGTCGCCCCATCATCCTCAGCGGCGTGCTGCTGATGGGCCTGGGTTGCCTGGTGGTCTCTCGTGCGCACAGCTACCCTCTGATTCTGGCCATGGTCTTTGCCGTGGGTGTCGGTGTGACCATGCTCCAAACCAGTGGCAACCCGCTCATCCAGCAACTGGACGCACCGGAGAACTATGATCGCAACCTGACGATTACCATCGGATTTGCGGGGTTCGGTCCGTTCTTCGCACCCTTCATCCTCGCTTACATTCGCAGCACCGGCCGCCCGTGGCAAGCGCTCTACATGTTTTTTGCGATCTTCTGCCTCGGCGTACTGATCTTGCTGGCGCTCTCCAAGTTTCCCCCCCGCGCCGCAAGCAGTGACCGCATGCAATTGGCAAAGGTCGGTCAGTTGCTGCACAATCCGCTTATCATCGCTTACATGTTCGGCATTTTCTTTTATGTGGCGGCCGAGGTGGGAACGGCGTTTTGGATTCCCAAGTTTTTTGAGGACGTGCATGGCGTCCCTGCGGCGGTGGCCGGCAACAATGCCGCCTCGCTGGTGGCGAGAGCATTCCCCACCCTGCCGGCGTTCATCTTCGCTCTTTTTTGGGGTCTGCAAGGCACCGGGAGGCTGGTCAGCGGCGCGGTGCTGAAGCGCTTCGGGAGCCGGAACATCCTGCGGGTTTTTTCGGTCATGGCCCTGTTTTCCCTCTTGGTGGCGACGTTTGGAACCAAGATGGTCACCGCCGTGGGATTTGCCGCCTGTGGTTTCTTTACTTCCGTGTTGTTCACGCTGATCTTCAGCGGTACCATCAACAGCTTTGCGGAGAATCACGGCACGATTTCCGGATTGCTGTGCACAGCGGTCCTGGGCGGGGCATTGATTCCTCCGCTTGAAGGTTTGGCCGGAGATCATTTCGGCATGCGGGTGGCGATGTTAGTCCCGGCGCTGTGTTTTGCCTACGTGGTGGGTTTGGCCATGTGGGGCCGGGCGAAATACGACTAGGGCAGGGGAGAAGGGAGCCGCCGGGTTATGGGGAAGCTCATCATCGGCATTGACGTGGGGGGAACGAAAGTGGCGGGGGGACTGGTCACGCTCAAGGGACGGCTGGTCGAATCCCTGATCGTCCCTACCCACGCGGAGAAGGGGTTCAACAAAAGCTACGCTCAGATCGTGCACTTGATTGAGCGCCTGGAGCGGGCCGCGGGAGGTAAGCAGAACCTGCGCGGCATCGGCATCTGCGCGCCGGGACCCCTCAATCCCAAGACGGGCGTGGTGATTAATCCCCCAAATCTCTCCGGCTGGCGCAACGTGGAATTGGCCAAGATGCTCGGGAAGCGATTCGGCCTGCCTGCCAAAGTGGAAAATGACGCCAACGCCGCCGGGCTGGCGGAAGTCTTGTTTGGCGCCGCCGTAGGTTTCAAGGACATTTTCTATGTGACCGTGAGCACGGGGATTGGAACCGGCATCATCATCAATGGAAAGATCTATCACGGCAAGAACGGCGTGGCCGGGGAAGGCGGCCATGTTTCGATCGATTGCCGCAGCCCCTACCGCTGCGGCTGCGGGACGCTGGGCTGCATCGAAGCGCTGGCGGCGGGACCGGCCATGGCCAGGCGGGCGCGCGTCATGCTCGAGCAGGAGCATACCCTGCCCAGCGCTCTACGTGAGATGACCGCCGGCCATCTGGAGCAGATTACGCCGCTCATGATTCAGGAGGCGGCGCGCCGCGGCGATCGCGTGGCCAAGGCGGTCATTGACGAGACCGGTTTCTACTTGGGCGTGTGGCTGGCCGGCATGATCACGCTTTTCGATCCCGAAGCGATTGTGATCGGCGGTGGCGTATCACGTATCGGCAAGCCCCTCTTTGACAAAATCCGGGAAACAATCCCTCTGTACACCATCAATCGACTCTTCGCAGTCAATACTCCCTTACGGCCTGCCAAGCTCCAGAAGGACGTCGGGGTCTTTGGCGCGGCGGCGGTTTTCCTGCCCCCCGGGGAGGAAGCGGCGGCGGGGCTCTGAAGAGTTGATCTGCCCTACTTCGCCGCCCACCGCGCGCGCCCACCGGTCTCCACCAGGAACTTCATGGCTTCCTGATGGGCGATGAGCTGCGCATTCAGGATGTCGTCGGGGGAGAAGGGGTAAGGCTTGCCGTAGCGAATCGCCGGCGAAGCAGCGTGCGAGGGCGATTCAATCAGCATCGCCAGCGCTCCGCTGTTCAAGTTCAGTGCGGTGTCCAGGTTAAATACGCCGAGTCTTTGCTTGGAGGGATCGGCTTCCCGCGCCACGTCGTCCGTAGCCTTCAGCTTCGCCAGCGTCAGCGCCGTATGGACACGCCGGTAAAGCTCATCCATGGCGGGTGTGAGGGAGGGCTCATTAAACTCCCGCGCCATTGCCATAAACACTCCTCCCGTGTGCATGTTCAAGATGAGGTCGGGACGTTCGCGCGCCGTCAAGTCCAGCAGTGCCCGCGTTTCCGGCTGGGGATGGCCAAAGAAATCGTCGTGCTGGATGTTCACGCCCGCGTCATTGGGATAGCCCCCGGGAAACCCCACCGTGGAAAAATCGAGGGGAATATATTGCTTGCAATTGGGGTAACCGAGCAGCTTGCCGTTCTTAAGTCCGCCGGTGTTGAAGTACTCCTGCACTTCGGTGTTGGGACCCCAGTTGCGCAACATGCGGAAAGGGACTCGCGCGCGGCCGTCCACGTTGGTGATGGGAATCAGGATGATGCGGTCCAGTTTTGCCGCGGCGGCGGTGATTTCCGGCCAGGCCTTGCCGCGCAGGTCGTTGCCGGTCTCTAACACGGAGATCAGGTTTACCAATCCCACGATGCCTTCGATTTCGCCTCCATGCACTGAGCCCATCGCCATGTAAACTTTCTTGTCATAGTCCGGCCCGATAAAGGCGCGCACATCCCCGAACCCCAGCGAACCTGAGAACGTGGTGGGGCCCTGGGGGCCGCGTGGCTGCCCGAAAAACACCGCGCGCATGCGACGTCCGCCCGCCGTGGTGCCGATTTGGAGGACGTTTCCCTTGTGCACGCGCTGGTCGAGGAATCCGAAAACGCCGTCGACGGTGCTGATCCAAAAATCCGGAATCACCTCCGCCTGCACCAGGTATTCGGGAGGGATATCTTTGTAAACCACCGGTTGCTGCGCCCGCGCCAGTCCGGCCAACGCTGCTCCGGAGAGGGCAAAATAGATCAATAGCTTTTTCATTGCGTCTCCTCTTTATCCGCGTCCGCAAAGAAGTCCCCATGGGTATTCGATAAATGACCCCATGAAGGGAACCGAACGATATCTTACCTTAATAAATTTACCCCGAGCCATTATCTCCCGTCGCCACCGGCGCGCGTATCTTCCCACCAGGTAGACGTACAGTTTGAATTTTTTTTGGGTGGCTTTCCGGGAAGCCGGTAGCGGGTAGCGCGGAGGTACGCGTAGTTTGCGTTCCTCCGTGGTTTTCCCCAAATACGAGCGGTGTTCAGTTGTCAGCGTTCTTCTCGATCGTCGGCCCCATTGGCCACGTCGGCGCGAGTGCTTTTATTGCACGCTGAGGAACTGCGCCAATTTATCTCCGGCGCCTCCCATAGCCCGGGCCAAGCTCAACTTCGCCAGGTTGTGGGCGAACACGCTGTCAATATAATCGAGCTGGGCGCTGGATACCGCGTCCTGCGACTGAACGACGTCAACGTTCGTGCTCACTCCGCTCTCGAATCGAATACGGGTCTGGCTCAGAGTTTCGTGATTGACGTCCAGGTTTTGCTGCGCCACTTCCACTTGGTTGGCGGCTGCAACCACGTCCAGATAGGCGGTTCTTACCTCACTTTCCACTTGGCTTCTGGTGTCTTCGAGTTCCGCGCGGCGCTGTGCCAAGGCCGCCTGCGCCTGCTCGATATCTCCTGCCGTACGGCCGCCGTTCCAGATCGGCACGCTCAACGTCGCGACGACCGTGTAAGTGGGCCGCAACTGCGAAGGAGAGCCGATACCGCCGTAGTCGGCGCTGAGGGAACCGGACGGAAGGCGCTCGGCGCGCGCGGCGGCCAGCGCCCGCTCTGCCGCCGTCACTTGAACTTCTGCTGCTTTAAGATCAGCACGCTGCTCGATTGCCTGTTCGATGGCGTCGTCCAGACTGAGGGGCGGGGCAGGCGCAAAGGGAACGGCGTTGGAGATTTCATACTGCTCATTGGGGGGCAATCCCGTTAGGCGGGCCAGGGTGATCTTCTGCTTGGAAAGCTCATTTTGTAGCGTAATCAGGCGTTCCTGATCAAGCAGCATCGCGACGCGGCTGCGATTGACGTCGATCTGCGCGATCTTGCCGAACTTCAAGCGCTCAATGTCCTGTTGATAGAGGGCGTTGGCAGTTGTGAGTTGTGTGCGGGCCGCCTCCACGCGCGCGCTGGCTGCAATCACTTGAAGATAGGAGCCGGCAACCGCTAGGACCACCAAATCCTGCGCATCCTTGGCGGAAAAGTTGCTGGCCCGCACCAGTTGCTGTGCGGAACGATAATTGTTGATCGCCGTGAAATCGGCAATGCTCTGCGAGAGCCGCCCACGCACATCCAAAACATTGAACGGCCCGACCACCGTGGGAAGCGAGAACCCGGGAAATGTGAAGCTGAAGCCGATCGATCGTAGATTGAAGGTCTCCTCGGTGTCGGCAACGTCGCCACTGAAATTCGGCAGCAGCTCACTTCGGGCCGTTTTCGCCTGACCGCGTACTTGGCGCAGGGCTTGGTTCATGCCCACGGCTCCCAGGTTGTAGGCAATGCCGCGCCGGATCGCTTCCGCCAGCGACAGCTTTCCCGAAAACGGAATCGCCGCCGTGCTCTTGGTGCTTCCGCTGTACGCGCCTGACACGGAAACCGTCGGATTAATGGCATTCACGCTGGTGGTGGTACTGGGAACGGGCGCTTCGGTGGCGACAACTCCGCCGCTCTGCCCGTTTCGCCCCGAGAGCGGGAGCGGAGTGGGACGTGTGCTCGGCGGAGGTGGACCGCCAACCTGCGCAGAGCCGCACAGAGCGAACACGAGGATCAAGGCGGCGACGGCTACAGAGCGGGCCAGCAAAACTTTCGAAGTGAAGGTTCTCATATTCCAACGTGCCTTTCCCTTGCGAGTGAATTTCCCGGCGCGAGATTGCCAGGGTTCTTGGTTGGAATCGACGCGCGCCGGGTAGTTACGTACAGTGCTTTTCTGTGGACGTTTTCGTTCCAGGAAATGACCACGGCCATGAAAGCAGTATCCGCGGCTAGCCTCTTCAGACCTGGCGTTTGAACAACAAAATACAGCCGCTGATCAGCGCGAATGACAGCCCTGCCAGGACGGCAACGTCAAAGGAGATACCGGCAAATCCCGTGTCTTTCAGGAGGAGCTTCTTCAGCGCGTCGACAGCAAAGGTGAAGGGGTCCACAGCGGACAGCCCTCTCAGCCAGGCGGGAAATCCCGCTGTGGGGTAGACGGCGCCCGAGGGGAAAAAAAGCAAGGTATTCAGTACCCCGAATATTGCACGCGGCACCAAGGGGTCGCTGACGCGCACCATCAGCAGAAACATTAAGCTGATCATCGTCAGCGAGGTCGCGAACAAGACGACAATCAAATAGAGGAGTCGCATCGGCTCCCACAGCCGAGGAATTCCGGCCATCAAGCCGCCTATGAAGGTGATAATGAGTCCGGCCATCAACCCCTTGGCGGTGCCCGCTCCGATAAGTCCCATTACCAGATCCGCTTTGGTCAGGGGCGTGGTGAGATAGCCTTCGTGGAGGCCGCGGGACTTGTCGTCGATGAAGGTAATACCGCCGCCGATCATGGCGGTGACGAAAATTGCCAGTGAGATCGAGCCCGCCAGCAAGTACTTGATGTACTCGACATAGGGGTAGACCTCGACGGTCTGAACCGCGATCGTGGCGGGCAAGCGATTGGGGCTGAAGACGCCGGCGCTACTCGCTGCCAGCGATTCGCCCGGCTGGAGCGGCGGCAGGACGGGGCCGTTCAGGTCGCTTTGAAGCTGCTGCATGCGCTCGGCAATCCCACTAGCAGTGAAGGTGTCGGTATTGTCTTCGATAAAGGCGATGCGCGGGTTTTCGCTGCGCAGCACACGCTGGGAATAATCGGGAGGTATGTAGATGACCGCCTTGACAAAGCCCGCCCGGAGATCATGCATGGCGGCAGGGAGATCGGTGTACTCCGCCAGGCGGAAGGTTTTGGGATACTGCACGATGGCGTTCAGCCGTTCGCGCACGTCCAGGGCCTGCGTGCCGTGGTCCTTATCCACCAAAGCGACAAGGACATTGGTAATCTGGCCCCCAAAGGCATAGCCCAGAACCACGAGCTGCACCAGCGGGAAAATCGTGGAAGCCATCATGAGCGCGGGGTTGCGAAAGAACTTGCGCATGTCGCGCTCGATCAGTGCATTTACCCGGTAAAGACGCATTCGCGCTCCTCCTCTCCGTGTCGCGTCATTTATACAAATGGCTGACGTCCAGCCGCCGGTTGGCGGCGACTTCGTCGCGAAGCTGCCGTCCGGTGAAGTGCAAGAACACGTCGTCGAGAGTCGTGCTTTGCACGGTGACACGACGTACGGTGACGCCGCGTTCTTTGGCCAGGTCCATTAATGCGCCGACCGTCTCCGGCCCGCTGCGGGACACGATGTGGGTCGCCCCTGCCGGCTCCGACACACTCACCGCCTGCGGAAGGGCAACCAGGGCCTGGTGCCAATCGGCCGGCGCGCGGGCAAACTCAGCTTCCACCACATCATTGCCGGGAACGCTATCTTTCAACTTCGTCGGCGTATCGAGGGCGACAACTTTTCCGTGGTCTATTATGGCGACCCGGGCGCACAGGTTGTCGGCTTCGTCCATGTAGTGGGTGGTGAGCAAGATCGTCAACTTGGACTCGTGCTGAAGTTTTTCGATCATCTCCCAAACATTGGTCCGGGAGACGGGATCGAGTCCCGTGGTGGGTTCATCCAGGAAGAGAACTTGCGGCGAGTGCACCAGCCCGCGGGCAATCTCCAGGCGGCGGCGCATGCCCCCGGAAAACGTGCCGACCAGGGCCTTGGCAAAGCGCGTGAGATCCACGGCTTCGAGCAGCTTCTGAATCACCTCAGCCCTTTCGGCCGGAGGGATGCCGTAGAGCTTGGCATGTATGGAAAGATTCTCCTCGGCCGTCAATTCGGGATCGGAGGTGAGCGCCTGCGGAATCACACCGATAGAATTCCGCACGCCATCCGGGTCCTTGTAAACATCGTGGCCGGCCACTTGCGCCGAGCCCTCGGTGGGCGGCGTCAGGGTGGTCAACATGCGGATCAGGGTGGTCTTCCCGGCGCCGTTGGGGCCCAGCAAGCCGAAGAGTTCTCCTTCCGGCACGGAGAATGTAACGTGGTCCACGGCGCAGAAATCGCCGAAGCACTTGGTCAACTCTTGGGCTTCAATCGCATTCACGTCCGCGCTCTCAATCCCGGTGGCGCCGCCACTCCTGCCTGTGCCGGCCGTTTCACAGGCAAGAGTGCCGGTGCTACCAATTCAGCCAGTGATGTTCGCCCGGCGGCGGAGGTAGAAGCACGTACGCCGTCATGCCTTCGAAGAGCCGCCGGCCGGCATTCGGGATGGCAACTTTGATTTCAAAAGTCTTGATGTCGCGCTTGGTGCGGCTGACGTCGCGCTGAGTGGCGAAATCCCCTTCCACCCCTTTGTAAAAAACCGTTCCCTCGATCACATTTCCGGAAGGCAGCCGGACATGGAGCTTCTGCCCGAATGTAATCTGGTCAATGTAGGTCTCTTCGACATCGGCCTGCACCCAGAGATGATCGATATCGAGAATGGTGACAATGGGCCCGCCGGCCTGGACGGTTTCGCCCTGGCGAGCCACCCGAACCGACACGATGCCATCGGCAGGGGCATAGATTTGGGTATAACCAAGCTGCGTTTGCGCCTGATCTTTCTGCGCAACAGCTTGCACCACCTGAGCGCGCGTCGCGGCGATCTCCGACTGCTGCACTTCCACCTGCTGCCGATTTGCCTGGGCGACAGCCACCTGCGCTTCTGCCGCGCGCAGTTGATCCGTCAGCGCCTTCACGTTGTCTTGCGAACCACGATAATTCTGCTCGGCAGTGTCCCTCTCCTGCGCCGCAAGAACTCCGCGGTCGAATAAGCCCTGGTCGCGCTGGTACGTGATTTCGTTCAGAGCCAGCGTCGTCTTGGCCTGCTCGAGCTGAGCGCGCGCCGCGGTGGCCGCGGCTTCCGCTTGCCGGAGGGCGGCGGCGGTCTGCTGGTCATCCATGGCGCGTGTTTGGTCGGACTGTTGCAGGCGCGCCCGGAATGTCGCGATGTTCGCGGCGGCAGAATCGCGAGCCGCCAGTAATTCCGAAGGATTGATTTCAGCAATCAGCTCGCCCGCGTGCACCGATGATCCTTCATCCACGAGCAACCGCTCCAGCCGTCCCGCCACCAGCGGGCTGGCGATGTAATCGTTGCCCATAATGATGCCGGTGAACTGGATCTCTTTGGTGCTCGGCGTGGTCAACAAGTAAGCTACCAGCGCGATGACGAAAATTACCGAGACGAATATGAAAAACCGCGATACTTTCATCGAGTCCTCCCGGCAGAAGCCAAAGGCGCACCTTCGCAGAAGTCCGGAACCGCCATCTGCCGCGCCGCCAGGCGCACTGGCTTCCGAGGATCACAGTGCCAAAGCTTGGCCAAAACCTGTAGCGCCGGGCTTTAGCCCGGCACTTGCCGCCTAAATTCGGTCGCCCCGAGTTACACTGGCCCTATTACCTGAGCCCCTTCTCAATCTTCAACCGTTTGGTTGAAACACTATCACAGTCTGTAAGGGCCGTCAACCATCTGGTTGAAATTTCGTTGAAATGTTGCGGAACCTGCCGCATACTTACGATGATGGGTAAGAAGGATCGATTCTCGCGTAAATCAAAACCGGCCGGTAAATTGAGCCACGCGGCCAAGAGCAGCGCGGCGCCAAAGGGCGCGGAAAGACGCCGTCAGGTGATCCGTGCCGCTTATCAGACCCTTGCCGACAAGGGCTTCGAACGGCTCCGCATGCGAGAGATCGCCAGACGGGCAGGGATGGACCATGCCACTCTGCATTACTACTTTGCAGGAAAGGAAGCCATAATCCGTGGCGTCTACGACTACATTGTCCAGGATCTTTCCATCGGCCGCGGTCCCGCCACGGAAGAGGACGGGTTAAGTCCCCGCCGGCGCCTCGCCGCTCATTTCGACGAGCTTAGGCGCCAGGTGCGCGAACGGCCCGAGATGTTTGTCGTTCTCGCGGAGATTAATGTCCGGGCCATGCGCGATCCCGCCGTTCGTTCTGTGGTGGCCGATAACGAGCGGGGATGGAAGCGCTTTCTCCTGGAGATCCTGCGGGACGGAATCCGCAAGAAAGAGTTTCGCGCGCGACTGGGCGCCGAAACCGCCGCCGAAGCGATTATCTCGCTGGTGCGCGGTCTGGGCATCACCTCCGCCGGACGCGCCGGGGCTATGGAGCGTCCTCTTCGCCAACTCTCCCTGTGGCTGGAAACGCGGTGATTCTGGTGTCGCACGGCGCCGCACATCTCTAAGATTCGCATTCCGCCAGAGATGGATTCACACCTCCAGTAGCTCTCAAGAATAGCGTTTACCGCAAGAGAACACCCCCCAACTCCCGTATCGGCCACTCGGAAATAATCCGAGCTGGTAGCCACGGAGTCGCCGCGGCGACCCTTTCTGACCGTGGGCTTTTCCAATCCCCGGTCAATTGTGGCTGGCGCGACGCCAAAAAGATCATGACGCTGAGGATTCACGCCCCGCGAGGAACCCGCGGCTCGTTCTGGCAACACCAGTATTGGGATCGCTTTGTGCGGCACGAGCGGGAATTCCATCGATTGCCGCTGGGATGTCAGGCATGAGGAAAGCACACTGCCAACGGGGATCTGAGGCATGAGAAGAGCCCACGGACAGAATAGAACTGTCCGTGGCTACCAACTTTCCAAACCTTGACAAATGACAATTTACACTTTACGGTGTACCCTAATGATTAGGAGCTTCAAGCACCGTGGCCTTAAACGGCTTTACGAGCGCGACGACCGTAGCGGGATAAGGCCTGACATTCTGGAAACCGTTGAACGAATCATGACGGTTCTCGACACCGCGACCACGCCGCAGGCCCTCGACATTCCCCGGTACCGGCTTCACCCGCTGAAAGGCGACCTGAAAGGTTTTTGGTCGGTCCGTGCGGGCGAACTGGCGCATTATCTTCCGCTTCGAGGGCGCGGATGCGTTTGACGTCGAGTTGATTGACTACCATTAGGAGAAGGAGACAACGCCATGCCCATGAAAAATCCCGTGCATCCCGGTCGAATCGTCCGGCACGATTGCCTTGAACCTTTGGCATTGACCGTCACTGAGGGTGCAAGGATTCTGGGCGTCACCCGGCAAACGCTCAACAATATCATCCATGGAAAGTCGGGCATCAGCCCCGAGATGGCCATCCGCCTCTCCAAGGCGTTCGGCAGCACGCCGGAAACATGGTTAGGGATGCAACTTGCCTATGATCTCGCCCAGGCCCGCAAGGACGAAAGCAAAATCAAGGTCCGCCGCCAGCACATTCCCGAAGAACTACACGCACTGTATCGAGGTCCCAGAAGCCGGCAGGAGTAAAATTGTGAACGTGCCGCGGCACTGAGGATTCACGCCCGGCGAGGAACCCGCGGCCCGTTCTGGCGACACCAGTATTGGGATCGCTTTGTGCGGCACGAGCGGGAATTCCATTGATTGCCGCTGGGATATCAGGCATGAGGAAAGCACATTGCCAACGGGGATCTGAGGCATGAGAAGAGCCCACGGATAGAAAGGCTCTGTCCGTGGCTACCAACTACCAGCTTGTCGAATCTGCGTAATCTGCGTAATCTGTGAATAAAGATGAGCCACGATTTGACGACGGGGATACTCCTGTTTGCCCACGGCAGCCCCGTGGAAGAAGCAAACCGTGGTGTGCACGAATTGGCGCAGAAGATCGAAGCCACGGGTCCCTATCGCTACGTCCGCGCCGCGTTCTTGGACTGTGCGCAACCCGACCTTCCGTCCGCGGTGGTGAACGCCGCCGAGGCGGGCCTGCGCCGGGTAGTGGTGATCCCTTACTTCCTCACCATGGGTTTGCACCTCCACCGAGACCTGCCCAGGCTGGTTGCCGCCGCTAAAGAGAAGTACCCCAACTTCGAGATCGCTGTCGGACAATCGCTCGAAGGGCATCCCCTCATGCCGTCGATCATTCTCGGCCGCGTCGAAGAAGCCCTCCAAGACGGAAGCAATTCGTAGGGTCAACTCCGTTGGGGTTGGGGGGCTGGGTGGACCTTGCGGTCCGCAGATCAAAACCTACGGCTACTCACGGTTGGCCCCCGCCGGGGCCTGCCTATGTTTCATCATTTTCACGCCGGTAGGCTGGAGGGCCATCCGGCCCGTGCCTTGCGACACGGGCCAGATTTTCATGCCTCAGAGCAGAAAGTTAGAACGTAAGTTTCAAGCCAAACTCCAGGACGCGCGGGCCGCCTTGGCCGTACACGCCGGAGCCCAGCGTGACGTGGGTGGAACGCTGGCCGTAAGTCGTGTTATTGGCGGAACCTGTGGACGGAGAACCTGCCGCCTGAAGGATGCCGCTGAGTAAAACGTTGCCTTGATCGAAGTTTTGAGAATTGGTGACATTGTAGAAGGTGATGCTCGGTTGGATGGTAACCGACTCGTGGATCCTGCCGATGTATGTCAGGCCGAGATCAGCCGAAAACAATCCCCCCATCCCCACCTGTCCGGCAGGGGCGAGGGCTATCTGCGGAGCCACCGCACCCAATTGTTGCAATTCGGATGCAGTCATAAGACCGGCGGAAACCAGCGCTTGGCCGGCGGGGGTAAGCTGCCCGGCATACTTGTTGTTATAGGCGGTAATGTAGGAATTGATGTTGCTGGGGTTCACGCTACGGCCGAAGGATCCGACGTTGGTACCCGGCATGATGTCTCCGACGGTCCCGTCTCCGTCCAGATCGGATTGGAAGATTTGCGCGGTGGTGGCCTCACGTTCCTGTCCCGGAGGCAGCGTCAGATTTTGGGGGAGCGAGCTGTCCGCATGGGCGATCAGGCTCAACTGGAACCCGTGAACAAGGGTAAAATATCCACCAAAGGAGAACTGGTTGGTGCGGTCCAGGGCGTTCGGCCCGATGAAGTGATTGTAATTATCCCAGCTCCAGAGCATTCCGCCGAAGTCCTGGTCGTAGGTCATGGCATCGAGGCGCGAGAGCGAGTAGGAAACCTGGAGGTTTAACGCTTTCACCTCCGGCAGGGGGTTCTTCAATTGCTGTTTCAGTGAAACATCCAAGCCGTTGTAGATCGACTTCCCGATGGGCTGAAGCATGTAGTTTTGGCCGAGATTCGGGTTGATACCGGGGAAGGCGCAGTTGCAACCTGGAAAGCCCCCGTTGACTGCCGCACCCGAATCGAGGCCGTTGGCAGAAAAGTCCGAAAGGGCGGCTGGGCGTGGGACGTAGCTGGCTAAGTTAGGATCGTTGGGTCCAAGAGGGTCGGTGGGACAGTTAACCATGGCCGCAGAGAAGGTCGAGACGCCGCAATTCGCGATAGTATTATTGATGGCCTTCGCCGCGGCGGTCTTGTCCAGGTAACGAGCCGCCCCCACGTGGTTGGTGTCATAATAAACCAGGTAGTGAAGCCCATGGTTCCGCAAATAATCGACGCTCAGCACGGTTCCCGGTCGAAACTCATGCTGGACACCGACATTGAGCTGGAGGGAATACGGCGTCCGGAAGTTGGGCGAGAACAGGCTGGTGCCCAGCGCCTGATTGTCAGTCAGAGTGTTGCCGATGTAGTCGCCGTTGCTCGACGGACCGGCGGCCAGGGTGGCAGCCTGGAACGCCTGCTGCGCGGCAACGATTTGTTTGTATGCTGAGCCGATGGGCTGTCCGCAGAAGGCGCTACCTGGGCAGGCGGGTTCTAACCCCCAGAACAGCCCCTGTTGCAGGCGTGCCGGGGCGTCAAACAGTACGTTGTTCCACACCGTGTTCTCGTAGTAGATTCCGCCGCCAGCGCGTATCACCCATTTGCCATCCTTCCGGGGATCCCAGGCGATACCGACCTGAGGCGCGAAGTTAAGATTGGGCTGGTGGACTCGATCCCCCAATCCCGGTCCAAACTGGTTGATAGCGGCAACGGGGGGCAGTTGTGCGTCGCTGCGGCCCGTATCTCGAATGTAGTGCAGCCCCAGGCTGATGTTGAGGTTCGGCCGAATCTTCCAGTTGTCGCCGATATACCAAGAAAAGCGGGTGTCAAATTGGCCGCCGGCGGGGAAACCAAACATCGGAATCGCCGTGTCGTAGCCGATACCGTTACCGAGATAGACGCTATCCACGGGATAATTGAGCGGGTTGGATGATCCGCCGGCGAAGGGTCCCGCCGCCGCGGCGGCGATGTCAGTGGCAGTATAGTTGTTGCCGACGGCGGGCGCCAGCGCCAGGAACGAGGCGAAACCGCCGCCCAGGATGCGGTTGATCTCGGTCCCATAACGGATGACGTGTTTGCCCCATATCGTGCTGCCATCGTATTTGAACTCGAGGTCATGCTGTTGCGTGATCTGGGGAGCCAGGAAGCTTGGCCCCGAACAGAAAAAGTCCGTAGGGGTCGTGCACGTGAAATCAGCGCCGATGGCAAGTTCGATGCCCGGTGCGGGATCGTAAATTCCCGTTCCTGACACCGCATCGCTGATGGCGTTGGCGAAGCGTAGGAATTCAAAGCGGAAGCTGTGCGTGAATTTTCCAGTAGTCAAATCAAAACCTGCCAGGTGGTCCTGGGAGTGGTCGCGGTTCAGAAAAGGCTGAAAAGTGTTGGGAATGAATGGAACCACATTACTGTTGATGTTGTAAGTGTATCGGTAGAACACCTTCAAATTGTTTGTTGCCTGCCAGTCCATGCGGCCAAACGCATCATGTTCCTTGAAGGGCTGATTGATTGAACTGGAGAGGCCAACGAAATCTCCGGCGAGTTGGACGGGGGCCGCATAGTCCTGCCGCGACCGCTCCCAGTCGAGAAAGAAGAAAAGTTTGTCTTTCTTGATGGGTCCCCCAACATTGACCCCGAACTGCTCGCGCCGGAAGAAAAGATCTTCCGGAGCAACGCGGGCTGCCAGGTTGTGCCAACGTCCGTAATCAAATGCTTCGCCGTGAAAGTCGTTGCTGCCCGACCGGGTTGAGATATTGACCGAGCCGGAGGAGGTCATGCCGCTCGACAAATCCAGCGAGGACTGCTCGATCTGGAATTCCTGAATGGCGCTGGCGGGAATGTTCATCGTCGTCGTCCCCACGTTCTCGTCGCTGATGTCGCCGCCATCTACCTCGATGCGGGCGGTGCGCCCGTATCGGCCGCCGAAGGAGATCGAAGAGAAGCCGTTCTTGGTGGGGTCGAAGACGGCGCCATCCTGGATCTGAACCCCCGGTTCAAGCTGCGCCAATTGCAGGAAATTTCGGCCATTGATGGGCAGATTTTCGATCTGCTGGGTGGTGATGACGCCCTGCACCGTCGCTTGATCCGTATTCACTTGGACCCCTGTGGCCTGGACCTCGACGGTGGTGGTCGTCGAGCCCACGTGCAGCGCCACGTTACCATTGGACGTGTTGGTCACCTGCACGGTCAGGTTGATTTCGGCAGTGGCGAACCCCGTTGCTTCGATGCGCACGGTATAGTCGCCCGGAGTCAAGGGGCCGGAGTTATAGAGCCCCGCCGAGTTCGTGGTAATGCTCAACTGTCGCCCGGTGGCTTTGTCGATGACGGAGACCCTTGCGCCCGGCACGATGGCGCCGCTCTCATCGGTCACCGTACCGACAATGCCGCCCGTGGATATGGTCGTCTGGGAAAAAGCCGGCTGCACTCCTATGGAGAGTGCGAACACCAGCGCCGCGAATACGAACCCTCTCAACCGCACCGTCAACTTTGGCATGACTCATCTCCTCATATTATAGATCCGGCTCCTCCGGATGCACCCCGACGCCCACTCAACATGGGCTGAGGCAAAGACTTGCTCTTCCGGGGTCACCTGTCATAAGGGCCCAAATTAACTTCGATCCGGTGACTCGGGTCCACTTCATTGGTCCCGGTTCCCGCTTGTGGAGGTGGAAATATAGGTCGGGGCGGTCTATGGCGCGGGTTGAAGGCAGACTACACACCAAGTGGCCAATCCTCAGAGTGTGTGACAAGGAAGGCACAGCAGCCATTGGTTTGAAACCCTGTACGCCTTAACTTCCGGTCAAAACAATCATGCCTTAAATCGAAGTTACCAAATTATTGGATTATCGTTAAGTTGCGATCAATCGGCGCAAAGGTATAGGAAGCTCAAGTCGCTTGTCAAGCAGAATTTGGACCATTGGCGTAACGCTGAATTTGGCCTAACCATGTTGAACACAAAGCAGATACACGTTTAGTTCACCCTGGATATGGCGTTTCGACAAATGGCCAAATTTGCAGATTTGAAATTGCCAGATTTTCGTAGCCTGAAATAAGGGTAATCAGGGGCCGGGTGAGCTACCAAAGGTCAACGCTTCGCCATCCAGTTTTGCAGGCGGTGACACGCTGAAAATACTCAAGACGGTCGGGGCAATATCAGGCAGGGAGGGTTGGGCGGTGGTAGTAAGTCGATTTGAAAAGAAGATCCCTTGTGTGTCGCTGGGGTCGGACGCGCAATGGTCGCCACTCCACTTCTTCATGTTGGCCACGACGATGCCGGGGGGAACCGCTCCCAGCGAGGTCTGCCACGAAGTGCGATAGCCATCACGGAAATCGACCTGCAAATCGGGAGCCTCGCTCATGCGCGCACCATGGAAGATTTGGTGGCTGAAATAGACACCCTGAATCACCGGCTGATGCGTGTCCGGGTCTTGCACGGTCAGCAGCTTGTCGTGGATGGCTTTCAGAATCCCGTCCGACTCCTCCCCCGGGCTGACGATTCCATACTTCTCCCGGCCGTGGAGGTTCAGATACACCTGACCCAGCCCCAGGGCGTAGGCCTGGGTGCGGCTCCAATCGGTGTTGGGAAAGAAGCTTCCCTGGCCGAAGAGCTGATCCAGGTTGTAATTCCTTTCCTCGGCGCCGGGATTCTTCAGCGCCATGAAACCATTCTCGACCAGCCAGGTGTTGGTGTTGAAACCCTTGCGCCAGGAATGAAATCCGTGGTCGGAGACGATGATGAGCGTGGCCCCCGGCTTCATCACCTGCATCACTTCGCCGACCACCGCGTCCATCTTCTCGTATGTCCGCTCGATGGCATCGCCGTACTTTGCCGCCAACACCGGGTCGTAGCGCGGGTGTGTGGGGTCGATCAGGCGGAAGAACATGTGGCTGACACTGTCCGTAGCGGTGGAAACAGAAACCAGTAGACTCGGAGGATCGTTCTTGAGTTCGTCCAGCGTGATGTCGCGCCACTGGTCCATGGTGCGCCAACAATCATCCAGGAAGGCGCCCTCGTCGATGCGCTCTTCATTGAGCGCCCAGGTGTCGTGCCACCAGCCCAGGGTTTTGAAGAGGCCGTGCTTCTTCACAAGCGCCGCCGTGTATTCAGGAGGCGAGGAGAGCGGCACCGGGGAGTCTTCCGGATCCAGATTCAGCGGCATCATATAGACGCGCAAATCCGGCGAGGCCTGCAAAATATAAAACCGGCAAATCGAGCTCAAGGTGAAAAACGGGGTCACCCGGAACCTGGCGTGGAACCAGTTGCTCCATTGCTGCTCCTGAAGTGTGGCCGTCTGCCCTTGCAGGGCGATGGTCACGGTCTTGCCGTCCGCGGCGACGCTGAATTCGATGGGGATCGACAGACGCTTGAACTTCTCGGCGGTCGGATCGGCGGGGCCCTCAATCGTCGTTGCCGCGTGCCTGCCGTTCAATTCCAGCCGCACCAGCTTTCCGCCGAATTCGGTATCACCCACGTCCCATTGCGTCAGGTCGGAGCTAAAGTAGAAAAATGTTCCCCACGTTCCGCGCAGGTCCGGCACGCCCAGACCCGCGAGCAGCTTTCCTCCCGGAATGTTGGTGGGGGGAAACTCCAGCGGCATGCGGATGACGGTGGTCTTGTACCCCGCATCGGCCACCGCTTTGTAGAAGGCCACACCACTGCGCAGGTTGGTCACTTTCGGCAGCTTGAGCGGGATCAGCCCCCACAGGAACTTGCCTCGCTCGCGTGACACCAGCGCGAGCTCCGGCAGGTAACTCTGCGGATCGCGCTTCAGGAAATCGAAGATGCCGGTGCCTCCCGGATTGAGCCCGGTGGCGAATGACGCCCACGCCACGGGCGACTCCGGCGGATTCGTGGTCTCTAACGGCTTGAAGGTGCCTTGCTGAGCCAGGCGCGCCAGGTTCGGCAGTTTGCCCTCTGCCATCCACTTGGAAGCCAGCTTCGGGTCAGCGCCGTCAAAGCCCAGGACGACCACCTGTTTTATCACCGGACGCGTGGCCACGCCTCGATGGCAACCCGCGAGGTATACGAAGGCGGCAAGTCCGGCTGCAAGGAAGAGGCAAGAGGCTAGCTTGTTCGTCACTAATCTTGGGGAGGGCATGAAGCCCTTATTGTATGAAGATGCACCGTGTCCGTCGAGTGAAAACTCAACCGCCCGCCGGCTGCTACTCTTTTGGTGGATAACCCACAAATCCCCGATGCTCCCTACCGCAACCCGTAATTTGAGTCAAGAGAACCTCACTGCTGCGCCTTGGGATATCGACCAATCGCTCACGAACAGATTGATGTTTCTAGTATTCTATGTAATCATGAATATTCTTACGATCGTGAGCACGAGGACGAATCTCTATGACCGTTGCCGCCAAAGCTCCCTTAAAGGTTGCCGATGAGGTCTGGATCGCCACGGCCTTGTTGCATCAGGAGCATCCCGAACGCAGCGATTTCGCCATTGAGGAAATCGTGACGCGCGCCAAGCAGGAAGGGCTGGCCGGACGTCTCCGCCCCGGTGTGTACGTGCATGTGGTTCATCATTGCGTAGCCAATCGCCCACCGAATCCCGCCCGTTATCGTATGCTCATTGAAACGAGCGCCGGCCGCCGCCGCCTTTTCCGTGGGGGAGACAGTTACCATCCTGCTCGTGAACGCGCCAAGGCGACTCCGGAGGTGAACGATATGCCCACCGGGTACAACGGGCTTCTCACCTGGTATCGGGACTGGTGCGCGGCAGCCGCGGCATCGCGCCCGGACGCCGACCCCCTGCTCTCTCTTGCCGGTTCGGGGAAGCAGTTGTGGGCTGACGAACACGCCGATGAATACATTCGCCGTCTGCGGGAGGGGTGGCAGTGAGTCGCGTCTTCTGGGACACGAATCTGTTCATCTATCTCCTCGAAGGGTCGAGCGAGGTCTCCCCGCAAGTGGTTCGTCTGCGTCGATCCATGTTGGAGCGAGGCGATCAACTCTTGACCTCCACCCTGACGCTCGCAGAAGTTCTGGTCAAGCCGCTCGAAAGGCAGGAGGACGAACTCCGCAGGAGGTATGAGGAAGCGATCACGGCTTCCGCAATCCTGGTACCCTTCGACGTGAAAGCCGCGGGAATCTACGCCGCCCTGCGCCGGGACCGCTCGCTCCATCCTCCCGACGCCATCCAATTGGCCTGCGCGGGCGCCGCGGGCGTTGACCTGTTCATCGCCAACGACGCGCGTCTCCACGCGAAGCGCGTCCCCGGCATCCAGTTTATCGTCTCCCTTGACCGCGCACCGCTGTGAGGGCGCACCAGCTTCCTAATGACCACGGGCCACGGACAACGGGCCGCTTCTACTCTTTCCCCAACCTCGAAAACGACCGGTCGATGGTGAACGACAGGCTGGCGCGGGCGATCTCGACGTAATTCGCCAGGGCCTCCCGGTAAAAGGTCAGGCTACGCTCGCGCACGACGCTTTCCGGTGCCTGAGGCGCGACCATGTGGTGGGTTTCGTGCAGCAGGATGCTGAGCAGGCGAAAGCGCAATTGTTGTTCACGAAATTCCTTCAGGCGGCTGCCGGCGATGAATTGCGTATCGAGCGCCGTATCCATCAGCGGCTGCGCCAGCCAGCGTACGACGCGGTCGAAGGCAATGTCCATCTCGCCCACCGCGGCGTCGCCGAAAGCGTCATGCGGCTCAGCGAAAGGCGCTTCCTTCACCAAAACGTGCCGATGCGCGAGACACCCGCACAGGTTCTTGCGGCGCAACTGGATAACGATCAGGCCCGGCGCTCGCGCCAGGATATCTTCGTACGACGCGCGGCAGCGCGCGGGAGCCTCCGCCCAATCGTTTTCGATAGCGCGCGCGACCTGCTCCGCCTTCCCCGGGTCGCGGTAGCGATGCGCCACCACCACCACGGGCAGGGGACGGTCCGCGAAGGCCGCCAGCCGATAGCGCCGCCCCGCCAGCCACTCCACCCAGCGCGCGGCGCGCGGCCGCGCCTCGAGATAGTGCTCGATTGCCTGCGCGAGAGGTGGACGCTCGAGGGCCATGGGAGATGATTTGATTTTACTACCATCTCCCCCGGGAAGAGAGGGCAGCGCGGCGGAACGGCAAGAGAAAGTCAAAAGGCAAAGGGCAAAGGGCAAAAGGCAAAAGTGGGTAGCGCAGCGCGGCAGAGCCGCAACCAAAATGTGCCACGGCCATCTTGGCCGTGCCCCTTCACGGGCGGGACGCCCGTGGCACATCGCCGGTCCAACGCTGTTCGGCCCTACACCTGGCGGGGAAATTCTTGCCAAAAAAAACAAGAATTTACGCTATAGCAATGCAGACGCACGCGTTCTGGGCGTTCGTCTGGAGTGGGTAGCGCAGACGTACGCATTCTTGGCGTTCGTCTGCGGCTCTTCGTCGGTCCAGGGAGTTTCATGTTTGGATGTTAATATCATGGTTGATGTTCGCATGTTAAGATCGGGTAGCCACGGACAGTGCTTTCCTGTCCGTGGGCTTTTCTCAGGCACGATAACCCAAGGGCAATCTTAGGTAAGCAATTTGAATGGGGCATTCCGCCACCGTGACCTTGTGCCAAGCGAAATGGTTGTAACTGGATCACCGCCCATCTTCCTGCCGCTTCACCCGTCCTTTCTTCCCTGGATTCAGATGCATGTACTTCAGGCGCTCAAAGACCTTCACGCAACCACGATTGCAGCTCCAATTAACCGGGAGTTTCGCATCGAGGGAAAAGCCCACGGACAGGAAAGCACTGTCCGTGGCTACCAGCTTCACGGGCGGGACGCCCGTGGCACATCGCCGGCCGAACGCTGTTCGGCCCTACACATGGCGGGGAAATTCTTGCCAAAAAAACAAGAATTTACGCTATTGCAATGCAGACGTACGCGTTCTGGGCGTTCGTCTGGAGTGGGTAGCGCAGACATACGCGTTCTTGGCGTTCGTCTGCGGCTCTTCGTCGGTCCAGGGAGTTTCATGTTTGGATACTAATATCATGGTTGATGTTCGCATGTTAAGAACCGCGGAGGAAGGCAAAATGCGCCCACCTCCGCGCTACCCGCCTGCCGCTGGGGTATCGCACATGAGAGAAGCCCACGGACAGAAAGGCGCTGTCCGTGGCTATCCGCTCGACCAGCCTTCAAAGGATCCCGATTCCGCGCTGCTTGCTCTGCTCTGATCATTTTCGATACCCTCCTTTCGAATCAGACGATGAACCCCTTCTGTTTCGACCGATGCGGGACGTGACTAAACCGGCTATCTCACCATGGTTTTGGAAGGGCGGGGCTTTACAGGCTGCGGAAAAACTCGTTGGCGCTGTCATTATCCACACCACCCCTTTATCCCCATGTCAGCACCACCCCTTTACCCCTGTGTCAGCACCACCCCTATATCCCCATGTCAGCACCACCCCGGCGCTCGGCGCGCCACCCCTCCTCATCTGAGGAGGGGAGTTCTTTAAAGAAACTCCCCTCCTGATTCAGGAGGGGTGGCGCCTGCGCCGGGGTGGTTATCCGCGGTGGAGCGCTTTTCAGCAGCCTGTTCAGCCCCGTCGATTCAGGGCCTTCCCGATTATTCCCACGTGCAAAATACGGGGCGCCGCATTTGCGGCCGGGTTGAAGCCCCGCCCTTCCGTCCGCTCGAAGAAAACCCCCCGATGTGATGAGAAACTCGGGCTAATTCTAACGTGCGTTATGTTCGCATATGACATATATCACAGTATAATACGACATAATATCACTGTTCGTCCGCTTACCATTCACAAATCCTGTCAGGTTTTCCGGCTCAATTTAGAAATTGGAATACGATCTACCAAAAGTCATATCAGCATAGCGGTAGGATTTCGATAAATCGAAAGTAATCACCCTGTTTTCATACAATTAGATAATACTAATATTTGGCCACATTCGTGCTCAAGCATTTTTCATACGGTTGTGCGGTCACGGCATGTGACCGCTAGGCGCAGGTAGTCATTTAACTTTTGAACAGTACAGAATATGCAAGGCTAGCTGGCATCACTCATTCACTCTCTGCCAGCGGAGACGACTTCGAATTTCGAGGGCGTGGATTCTGCATGCAATGCCTATAAGAGTACAACTTCAGAGGAGGCAACATGAGAAAGGTATTGATTGTATTCGGACTGTTTGTCGTTTTAGCTGCTGGCTTCAACCTTTGGGCTCAGACGGAAGCTTCGATTACTGGAACCGTCAATGACTCGTCCGGGGCGGCGGTTCCGGCCGCCAAGGTGAGTGTAACCAACGAAGGCACGCATGGTTTGCGGGTCGTCATGTCGGACAGTGCGGGCGTATATGACGTACCCGCCTTGGTTCCTGGCTTTTACAGCATCAGCGTCGAGGTCAATGGGTTCAAAACGGAAGTTCGCAACCACATCGAGTTGCAGGTGCAGGAAGCAGCGCGTTTGGATTTCGTGATGCAAGTCGGGCAGGTCACGCAAGTCGTTGAGGTTTCGGGCGGTGCGGTGGCGCTTAACACCGAAAACGCCACGGTAGGCTCGGTCATTGAAAACGAGCGAATTGTGGAGCTTCCGTTGGACGGTCGCAACTTCTTGTCCTTGACCGCGCTGGACGCCAACGTTATGTACGGATACTCTCCGGACGTGGGCGCCGCGACCGGCCGTATGGGCGCCAGCAACGTCCGGGTCCAAGAGGACATCTCGGTGGCGGGGGGCCGCCCGGAATTCGACTATTACTCTACCGATGGCGTCACCAATACGGACGTAAGCTTTAACTCCTACACCTTGCTGCCGTCCATCGACGCCATCCAGGAGTTCAAGATCCAGACCGGCGTGTTCCCGGCGGAATTCGGCCGGGGGACCGCCCAGATTAACGTTTCCACGAAGCCCGGCACCAACAACCTCCACGGGTCTCTCTTCGAATTCGTGCGAAATTCTTCTACGGACGCCCAAGCCTATTGCTTCAACTTCACGGGGACTTGCCCTCCGGGAAACATCTTGCACCAAAACCAGTTTGGAGGGGTGGTGGGGGGGCCGGTGTACATCCCCAAATTGTTCGATGGCCGGAACAAGCTCTTCTTTATGTTCAATTACGAGGGCTACCGGTATAGCATCGCCTCGCCCCAATCGGGTATTGCGATGACCCCCGCGCAGCGCCAAGGGGATTATACGGCTGCGGGTGGGGATTACCCTACGCTCTATGATCCCGCCACTCGGGTGTTGGATCCGACGGGGACGATTGTGGAAAGCGTCCAGACGTTTGCCAGTGAATGCGGTGGGGCCAATATGATCCCCAATGGGTCGAATTGCGGCGGGATCCCTTCGCGGATCGATCCCATTGCCATTAAGCTCATGGCCTTCGAGCCCCTGCCCACCACCACGGCGTTGACTGGAAACAATCTGTTTGCCAACTTCCCGGATACCCAGGTGAACAACGAATACACGTTCCGGGGGGACTTCAACCAGAACGCCAATTCCACCTGGTTTGGCCGCTGGAGCCAGACCGGCGAGGTGGGCGCCGCCATCAACGGTCCGATTGATAACCTGAACGACCGCGTCGCCACCCACGCCTATCAATTCGTGCTGTCGAACGTGCGAACCATCAGTCCCACCCTGGTGAACGATTTCCGGTTTGGCTACAACCGGCTCATCAACGGCGTCCTGAACCACAACGCCTACACGGGGATTAATGAGGTTGGCGCGCTGGGTGGCATCGTCGGGGTCGCACCACCCAGCCCCGAGATCTACGGCATACCGGAAGTCGCGCCCACCGACGTGACGGGATGGGGTGACGATGGAGATATCCCCTTCCTGATCTGGGACAACACCTTCCAGTGGGCTGACACGGTAGCGAAAGTTCACGGGAAACACTCCATCCGGTTCGGCGCGGACATTCGCCGTGACCAATTCAACTCGGCGGGCAATTCCTTCATTCGTGGTTCGTTTACCTTCTTCAGTAACGCCGTCACCTCTTCCGGTCCGCCGAATTTCAACGGGGGCCTGGGCTCGGCGGACTACCTGTTGGGCATAGATTCCCTGTTCGACGGCGCCCTGGCCCTGGCGCAGACGGAATTGCGCAACACCTCCCAAGCCTACTTTATTGATGACACTTGGAAGGTTACGCCTAAACTCACGATCAGCATGGGGTTGCGATACGAATATGTTGATCCCTATGTCGAAAAGCACAACAACGACACGAATATCTGGTACCCTCCCCCCAATGAGACAGCGCTGGGTATTGCTAACGTGACAGGTGGGTCGGCGACAGGGGTGCCCCTGTTGGATATGGCAGTGGAGGTTCGCGCGGGGAACGGGCCCTTCTATCAAAACTTTCCGGCGCCTTTTACGTTTGGCTCGGGCCTCATCACCGCCAGAAGCAATGATATTCCCTGCATGCAGAAAGCCTTGTATTGCGTATGGAAGCCGGATTTTGCCCCACGCCTGGGAATTGCCTATAGTGTGACCCCCAATTGGATTATCCGGCTAGGCGGCGGCATTTTCTATACGCAGGACATGAATAACTATATGTTTGATGAAGGACGGAACCTTACGCGGCGCTCCCAGATTTCATATAATGAAGCGGCCCCCAATCTCAGCTTCGAATATCCCGCAGGCCCTGGGGGATCAGCGTCATTTGTTTTTAGCAATCCCTTCACGCTGGCCGAGGGTCCCAACTTGCATACTCCTTACATCTATCAGTACCTCTTCGACGTGCAGCGGCAGCTTACTCCCACCACGATGATCACGGTGGGGTACATGGGTGACATGGGTCACTCCCTCTGGAAATTAATCGATGGTAACGATCCCCCCATCCCTGGTCCTGGCGATGTGACATCCCGGAGACCGTACCCAGCCTTCGGGGTCATCCAGGCGAATGAACCCTTTGTCAGTCAAAACTATAATGCGTTATCGGTTAGACTCGCCAAGAAGCTCTCGCATGGTCTGTCCCTGAACCAGGTTTACACATGGAGCCGGGACATCGACGATGGGAGTGCCGTTCGGGAACACGCTGGGGACAGCCTTTTCCCGCAGAATCCCTATGATTTGAATGCCGATCGCGCCCTATCGACCTTCCATGTGGAGCACCGGGCCGTCACGTCGTTCCTGTATGATCTACCCGCTGGCAAGGGCCGCCACTTCTTGAATCAGGGTGGCGTGGCCAATGCCGTTCTGGGCGGCTGGGAACTGGGGGGAATTCTCACCTTTGAGACCGGCTTCCCCGTCGACTTGCTCACGGAAGTAGACCAGGTGAATAACGGAGAAGGGGACTACGATCGTCCCAGCTACTCAGGGATATTACCCCTAAGGCCCCCCCACCCGACCATACAGGAATGGATTAACCCCGCCGCGTACATGGTTCCTAACTGTTATTGCTACGGAAACGTGGGGCGAGATACCGTGATCGGACCGTGGCTCGGCGACTTTGACATGAATATCATGAAGCGGTTTGTGATCCGGGAGGGAAAGTACATCCAAGTTCGTTTTGAAGGTTTCAACGCGACCAATCACCCGAACTTCGCGTTTTATAATTCGGATTTCAATTCCTCTAGCTTTGCGACGGTCACAAGCACCAACACCAACATGCGGCAGCTTCAGTTGGGGCTGAAGTTCGTGTACTAACCCTTGGAAGTCCGCTGCGGCGGATGACCAGGTATCCTGAAAGCGTTTGAACGTGCAGACCCAATCCTGAGGCCGCTGCGGCGGCCTCAGGATTTTTTTTGGCGCGGAAAGTAGGGCGCACTTCCCACCACGCCCGGACGGCCTTTGTACATTTCCTGCTCAGCACCACCCCCGCCGCTAGCGCGTCGCCCCTCCTCATCTGAGGAGGGGAGCCTTGCGGAACTCCCCTCCTGAATCAGGAGGGGAGGCGCGAAAGCGCCGGGGTGGTTTCCGGCACGTAATTCATAGCGTTGGTATATGTAGCGGGTAGCGCAGACGTACGCGTTCTGGGCGTTCGTCTGCGGCTCTTCGTCGGTCCGTGGGATTTCATGTTTGGATGCTAATATCATGGTTGATGTCCCCATGTTAAGAACCGCGGAGGAAGTCAAACGGCGACTACCTCTGGCGCGCTACCTGCTGCGCCAGCCTGTCTTAACACCCGAGTCGGTGTTAATCGATGGCCCGATCCGTGCCGCGCTGTCTCGCCTTCCTCATGAGCAACACCAAGGGAACGGTTGCCAAGAACAGGAAACCCATGACCCGGAACACTTCCACAAAACTGATCAAGGCCGCCTGCTGCTGGAGCATGCCGTACAACACATCGAGGCCACCATGCCCCGCCGTGCTCCAGTCGAAACCCCGATGGAAAAAGAGCTCCCTTGCCTGCCCCAGAAACTCTTGGCTCCGCAGGTCGTAGGGGGTTACATGAGCGACCAGAATCGACTGATGGAACTGGGACCGCCGCGCCACCCACGTCGTCACGAACGAAATGCCGATGCTCGAGCCGATATTGCGCATCACGCTGTATAAGCTGGTGGCGTATCCGGTCTCCGCTTTGGGAATAGGGTCCATCGTGGCCACCGTCAACGGCACGAAGACGAAGGCCATGCCCGCTCCCTGGTTGATCTGGTGCATGAGGATGTCCCAAGTGCCCGAGTCCAGACTCATATGGGAGTAACCAAAGAAGGCCAGGCTGGCAACGACAAACCCGAAAACGAGCATCCCGCGAGCATCCCAACCCTTGCCCAGGAGATAACCCACCAGCGGCATGCACAACGCCGTGGCGACCCCACGCGGACTGGTCCAGATGCCGGCCGTAACGGCCGTCCACCCCAATAGCACCTGCATGAAGAGCGGCAGCAGGACCAGGCTGCCGTACAGCACAAATCCCAGAATCGTAATCAGGAAAATCCCGGCGCCAAAGTTCCTGTACTTCAGCAACCTGAAACGCACAATGGGTTGCGGCGTGTAGAGTTCGCGGATCACGAAGGTCGTGAGCATGACCACCGCGATCACGGCCAGCGTCACGATAAAGTGCGAAGCGAACCAGTCCTCCTCCTGGCCTTTGTCCAGCATGATTTGTAACGCTGCCATGCCCACCGCCAGCATGCCTAATCCCCACAAGTCCACGCGCAGCGTCCCCCGGCGGATGTGGGGTGGGTCGTAAAGAAATCGCGAGAGCATGAGCAGGCTGAAGATGCCGATGGGGACATTGATGTAAAACACCCAGCGCCAGGAGTAGGTATCCGTAATCCAGCCCCCCAACGTCGGCCCCAGGATGGGGGCCGCCACAATGCCCATTCCCCAGAGCGCCATGGCTTCGCCCCGCTCCTCGGGAGGGAACTCCTCCAGCAGGACCGCTTGCGAAAGCGGTTGCAGCCCTCCACCCGTCGTCCCTTGGAGCACGCGGAAGAAGATCAGCGCTCCCAAACTCGGGGCCAGGCCACACAGCACACTGGAAAGGGTGAACCCGCTCACCACCGTCAGCAGGAGCCGCTTCCGCCCGATAAAGTTTGCCAGCCACCCGCTGATGGGCAGGATCACCGCGTTGGCTATCAGGTACGAGGTCAACACCCAGGTCGCTTCATCGACACTGGCGGACATGCTTCCGGCAATGTGCGGCAGGCTGACATTCACCACCGACGTATCCAGCACCTCCATGATGGCGCTCGACATGACCGCGATCGCAATCAGCCAGCGGTTCGCCGGAGGACGACCTGACTCTGGAGGGCTCATGGGTTTTCATCCGCGGGTGGCGCATACGTGCCGCATCTTGGCATGTATGCGGACACAACATTCGGTCCATCGAGAGCAGGGAATCATCGTTCAGAAAATAAAATTTCCAACTCGACCACGACCCGTCGTCGGGTTTCTGCCGAGGCACCCCGGCCATCTTACTACCACTAAAGGCCGCATACATCCTGACGAAAAGCGCCAGGACGTATGCGCCACCCGCGGCTTTTCGTTCGGGATAGTCGCTCCGATGAATCGGGGCTGCGCGGGGCGCGGGACAAAAAAGCGGGGGGAGCAGCGATTTCGGCGGGGCTGAAGCCCCGCCCTTCCGGCAACCCCATCCGAGGGTGGTGAGAAATGCGGGGTAGGGCCGAACGGCGTTCGGCCGGCAGCGTGCCACGGGCGTCCTGCCCGTGAAGGGGCACGGCCAAGATGGCCGTGGCACATTTTGGTTGCAGCTCCGCCGCCCTGCGCTACGCGCTTTTCACTTTTGCCTTTTGCACTTTGCCTTTTGACTTTCTCTTGCGCCCCCCCCCCGCCGCACTGCCCACTGCCTACCGACTACCGACTACTGCCTACCCACTGAACCGCCGGGGCGAGTGGCGGAATGAGGGCGTAGCCGGGGCGCGTCAAATATTCGCGCCGGTACTGCTGATACTCCGGGGAGTCGGGTGCGTGGTCTTGTGGGCCGGGGGGGTAATCGGACATCCCACCAAACGGCAAGGGGGCGACAGTCGAGGAAAAAGCGGTGTTGGGCTCTCCGTCCTTCGCCCAGCCGCGCAGGTAGAGAAAGAAATCGCGTTTCCATCCCGGCTTCACCGGAGCGAGCGCGCGGCCGCTGAACTTGACGGTCATCTCGTCGCCGGTGGCCATCACCACCAGTTCATCGTCAGGCCGCGCCAGCAGTTTTCGGACGGACCCATAGCGCGTGTAGCGACCTTGCAGGGGGTTCCACGGCGCCGTTGCCATCACCTGCGCATAATTAAAGGAGTCAGGCTTCAGGTGCTCCGGGTCGCTTGTAACCGCGGAGAAGCCGCGATAGTGCAGGTCGGCAGCAGTGAGAGGCAATTCGGTAAACGCGGGTGCAAGACCTTCGTTGGTGGTGAAGAAGATTTGGTCCCAGTAAACGCAAAGGTTGGTCACGATGCGCACGTGGTGATCGGGGGAAAGAAATTTCCCCCTAAGATCCACGCACATGGTGCGGTTGGTGCCGCTCGGCAGCCCCATGTCGGGAACGACCGTAACCCACGTGCCACGCGAATCGCGAACCTGGAGGTACGGCGCCACCATTTCGAGCTGGCGGTTTGATTCGAGCGCGCGTGCGCCGTTCGAGTCTGTCCAGAAAACCCAGCCCGTCAGCCACAAACTCACGGGGCCGTTCGCGGGTAACTCTCCCAGGTCGAGCGTCAGTGAGTGCAGCTCCGCCAAGCCCAGAATGCGATGGCGCGCGAAATCCGTCGGGTAGCGGCCATCCGCTTCCCGCAGCAGCGGCAGCACATCGTGGCCGTGATCGTCCACCGCCGACAGCGGCAAGTGCCTGTCGCGCACGGCGAAAAGCCTAGGGGGTCCGGGATGCGAAGTGTACATTTCGTTCGGGTAAATCTCTTCGCCCGAGGGATGATCCACCGCCACGAGTTTAACCTGGTCGAAGTATTCGGCCTCGCGCATCTCATCGGTCAATTGAAAAACGTAATCGCCTTGGGGATCGGGCACGAGTTTGGGCAGGCGCACAAACTCCTCGGGGAAGGGTTTGAGGCGCGAGCCGTCGGGCGCGAGCTCACCGATCGGCGCGACGCCCAGGACATCGGTCACGTAAACAAACTTCCGGCCATCCCAGGCGTATAGGAACGGGCAGGAACTCGCCAGGCGCTCAGACTCGCGGACCTCAATCTGCTTGTCCGTCTCCGCATCAATCCAATTCTGCACCACGGCGTTGGGCCAGGTCACACGAATGACATCGAGCTTCGTGAGGTCGCCGGTGAAAATCCGGAGGGGGCTGCCCGTCACTTCGACCTTGTTGTAATAGTTGCCCGCTTTGAATTCCACCACGCTCCCGATGCCCTGACTGTTGCTCTTGAAACCGTTCATCTTTATATCCACCCAGCGCGCGGGGGGGCCGGCCTTTTCGAGGGCGATCAGTTGCCCGCTTTGGGTCACGCCCACGAGGTCGAGCTTGCCAGGGCTATCGAGTGAGGTCGCGGCGATATAGGCCAAAGCTCCGTTGGCCGGGGCGGCGATCCCCAAAGGACTTTCCTGAAAACGCCCCGCCCGGTTGCGAAGCCAATGCAATCTGCCGCCCGCGTCAAGGTTCACGAGATCGGCGAAGCCGTCACCATCCACGTCGACTACGGTCCCCTTGAAATCAAAGGCCCCGCCCGGAGGCGCCATAGGTGGCAGGCCGGCCACGGCGGTAAAGCGCGCGTTCCCGCGATTGAGGAGGACCTGATATCCTGCGTCCGACCACAGCGCCAGGTCGAGGTTGCCATCGTGGTCGAAGTCCGCGACCTGGGCCTCGAGGGCGCGGGAGCGGGCCAGCGCCTCACCGGCTTCGGCCGTGCGGTTCACGAATTTATCTTCACCCTGGTTCAAGTAGAGCAAGGGTGGACCATCGTCGCGTAGAAACAACAGGTCGGTATACCCGTCATTGTTGAAGTCCGCGAAGACCGCGCCCCGCATCCGTCCCTCGGCCGATTCCAAGCCCGTGGAGGAAGTGATGTCCGCGAATGTGCCGTCTCCGTGGTTGCGATAAAAGCGGCTGGGAAGGCCCTTCAGGCCGCGTGGAAAATCCCCTTTCTGCGCCGTCGCCGGCAGGGTGCTCAAGTCTCCGTAAAGGGTGACAACCAGATCCAGAAACCCGTCGTTGTCAGCATCGAACAACAGGACCTGGGTAGCCAGCAGTCCGGGAGGCATTTTCAAGCCGCACTTTTCGGTGGCGTCTTCAAACGTTCCGTCGCCGCGGTTTTGGTACACGGTGACACCGTGGGCTCCCGCGACGAACAGGCTGGGGTGGCCGCTGTTGTCGTAATCCGCGAAGGTCGCCGACACGCTTCCGCCCGGCCCCTCGACGCCCGCGTGGGCGGTCACGTCCGAGAAAGTGCCGTCGCCATTGTTGTGGAACAGATGGTTCGAGCCGTGAGGGTCCACGACGTAGAGATCGGGATGGCCATCGCCATCATAGTCGGCGACGGTCACGGAGGGATGGAACGCGCTAAGGAACCCTCCGCTCCCCTGGTCCGCCGGCGGCGTGGCCGCAGCAGGCAAGTTGATTCCGAGCCTCGCGGTGATCTCCCGGAACGTCACTTTCGCCAAGGCAGGGCGGGCGGCCTCCGCGGGCGGGCTGGCGGGCACTAGGATGGCTCCGTATTTGCCGCCTTCCAGCGCCGGGTCCTGAAGCGAGATGTTCGGGACCTTTTCGTGCATGCTTTCCCACTGTTTCAGCACTTTCTGGGCTTCGTCCGAGCGCTTCAGGCGCACCAAAACCGTGAAGGTGCGGAACAGCGAGGCAATATAAAAGTTCCGGCCCCGGCCAAACCCCAGGTCGAGGACGTGGCGATGCGCGTCAAGGCACTCATCGAGTTTTCGTTCGAAGAAATAAACACTGCCCAGATTGAACCACACCGCGGGCTCCTCAGCATCCACGGCGATGACGCGCTTTAGAGCCGCTTCCGCGTCCGGATAGCGAAGCTCGCGTTTGTAAAGGATGCCCAAGTTGTAGTCGGCGGCGACCAGGTGTGAATCCATCTGCCGGGCCGTGGTCAATTCGCCTAGCGCCGCATCCAGCTTGTTCGCCAGCATCAGCGCCATTCCCAGGTCCAGATGATCCGTGGGCAGAGCCTTTCCCGAAGCGACCACCTTTTGAAATTCCCCAATGGCTTCGACGTATTTGCCTTGCTCGTAATAGGCTTTTCCGATGTTGCGGAGAGATTGCAGGGAGGCGGAGGGACCCACTCCGCTCGCCTTCCGAGGCTGCGAGGCAGCAGGGGTGGCAGGGTTCGACACCGGCGGTTGCTTCTGCGCGAAGGTGAGGCACGCGGCAATTGTCAGTGCCAGAATCAGAATAAGACGGAAAACCGGAACGCCGACGGTATGCTTCATCCTCTCCCTCAGGGTGGGGAACTAATGACTTTTCACAACTAAAGCAAATACGCGGACATTATACCTTGCCGCGCAGGATCAGGGTGCCCATTGGAGATATCCACGCCGACATCGCAAGAGGATCAGCATTTGTTATAGTAGGCGTTCTCTTTGGACTGCCGTGCGGCGGCAACCAAGCACGTCTTGTAGGGGCTGGGCTTGCCCTGCCCCTGGGCACCCGAAGGGGTGCCCCTACAAAAGGCGCGAGGTGAGAATGCGAACCGGGTGGGCACGCTGCATCTTTCTTTTCCTGGCGATAACGGTTTCGGCCCGGGCGGCGGACAGCGTGGAGCCGAAGACCGCGACGCTCAACTGGGGCGTCTACCAGGATGAGACCGTGAAGCTGATGCAGGAATACCTGCGCATCAACACTTCGAATCCGCCCGGCCAGGAGCTCGCCGCCGCACAATTCTTCCACCACCTTTTTGATCAAGCCGGCATTCCCAGCACCATCTATGAATTTGCGTCCGGCCGCGCCGACGTGTACGCGATTCTCAAAGGCGATGGCAGGTTGCGGCCCTTGGTGTTGCTCAATCACCTGGACGTGGTGCGCGCGGAATCCAACAACTGGCGCGAGCCGCCGTTTGCGGGCGAGATCGTGAACGGCGAGATGTACGGACGCGGCGCGCTCGACATGAAAGACGAAGGGTTGTTGCAGGCCATGGTCATGGTCATCGCGGCGCGCGAGCGTCTGCCGCTCGAACGCGACCTGATTTTTCTCGGCACCGCCGATGAGGAAGTGGATGGCCTGGGCAGTGCCTGGTTCTTGCAGAATCACCCGGAGCTGGTGCATAGCGCCGAGTATTTGATCACGGAGGGCGGGGCAAACCTCATCCGTTCCGGACAAGCCACGATCTATGGGGTGGGCGTTGCCGAGAAGGCGCCCTTTTGGATTCGCGTGACCGCCTCGGGGCGGGGGGGACACGGGTCGATTCCTATCGCCGATTCTGCACCCAACCGATTGGTCCGCGCCCTGCGGCGAATGGTGGACTGGCAGCCGCCTCTGCACTTGTTACCTTTCGTGGAGCAGTATTTCCGGGCCATCGCGCCCGTGGAGCCGGAGCCGCTGGCGACGAAGTTTCTCGATATGCGCAAAGCGCTCGAAGACCCCGGTTTCGCCCGGCAGATGAGCCTGGATGAGGAGTTCAATTACCTTTTGCGCGACACTGTCTCGCTGACCGTGCTCCAGGGCAGCGCGCAGACCAACGTCATACCGGATACGGCCTACGCGCAACTGGACGTGCGCCTGCTGCCCGGTGAGGACCCCCAGGCCTTTCTCGCTCAGCTCCGCAACGTCCTGGCGGATGAGAGCCTGCGGATTGAGAACATCAATCAATTCAAGCCGCCTAATGCTTCTTCTACGGACACGAATCTTTATCGGATCATCGAAGCGATGGTGCACAAGTATAATCCGCAAGCACGGGTGGCGCCCATGCTCAATAGCGGCTACACCGAAAGCCAAGTGTACCGGCCGCTGGGAATCACCTGTTACGGCTTCAATACGCTGGAAATCACGTCGGAACTGGACGCGACCGAGCATGCCGCCAATGAGCGTGTCCCGGTCGAGCAACTGCGGCGAGGCGTGAAGATGCTTTATGAAATTGTGGCACGCGCCGCGAATGAATAGGGCAGTGACGAGTGACGAGCAGGATTGGGATTTTCGATTGCCGATTGACGAGGTTAAGAACCGGTGTTAAGTGTCAGCTGTAATGTTTGACTTGCTTGCTCGTCACTTGTCACTTGTCACTCGTCACTGCCGCTATGAAGCGTGAATATCCTCAACAACCGTTGGTCGGGGTGGGCGGGGTGGTGATTCACCGCAACCGCGCCCTGCTGATTCGGCGGGGCAGCGAGCCGCTGAAAGGGCAGTGGTCCATTCCCGGCGGGCTGCTGGATCTGGGGGAGGAACTCACGGCGGGCGTGCGGCGCGAGTTGCGGGAAGAAACCGGACTGGAGGTCGAACCGCTGGAAATGATCCTAACGTTTGACCGGATCCTGCACGAGGGCAACCGAGTGAAATATCATTACGTCATCGTCGATTATCTCTGCCGCCGCAAGCGTGGGAGGTTGCGCCCCGCCTCCGACGTCGTCGACGCGCGCTGGGTGCGCCGCGAGGACCTGCCCCAATACCATCTGACCCCCATGGCCACATCGGTGATCTTGCAAGCGTTCAATATGATGAAGAGGCGGCCAACCTTCACCCCCCCCAAAATGAAAAGCCCCTGGTTGTACGCTGACCGCACAACCAGGGGCCCGGGATACTGATGGGTTTGGCTTCCCGTTTATCGGGCGGGACGGCGCCCTGCAGCGCCTTGCCAGTAACCCTCTCTACGCTAGAGAGAGGGACCCACGAACGCGCGCGTGCTTAGCGCCTAAGCCTCAGCACCCTCGCTACAGTAACTTTCGATCGACATGGATCACCTCCTTTCTAGCGATGAGGCGATGATAAAATTCTCGATTCCCCAAGTCAAGAGAAAAAGTGGCGAAAGTAGGGCGAAAACCTGAAGAAAATTACATCTGGTACTGACCCGTAAGGGCGCGCCAGCGCAGAATCAGCAAGTCCAGGGTCATACGCAAGGAGTCACGCAGATAACGCACTCGGGTGGCGGGGTCGTGATTCCAACGGACGGGGACTTCCACGATCTTTCCCCCCAGGCGTTGGATCAGAAAGAGCACTTCGGGGTCGAACCCGAAACCTTCCACGCGCTGGCACTCGAAAGCGCGCCGGGTGGTCTCACGCCGGAAGAGTTTGAATCCGCACTGCGTGTCGTGGATCGGCACCCCCGCAAAAAGTTTGACCAGCAGGTTGAAGAACCGTCCTCCCCATTCCCGAAACCACGACTGGTGAATTCCGATCAGCTCTCGCTGTAAGGCCCTTGAACCCACAGCCGCGTCGGCGCCGGACGATTCGAGCGCGGCCAGCAGCTTGTCAGCCTCCTCGATGGGAGCGGAAAGGTCGGCGTCGGTAAAGAGGATGAGTTGGCCACGCGCTTCCAGCACGCCGCGCCGAACCGAGAAGCCTTTGCCACGGTTGCGATCATTGCGAAGCACCCGGACTTCCGGGCAGCGCGCCGCCACTTGCAGGGTGTCGTCCTTCGAGCCGTCGTCCACGACAATCAATTCGGAGAGGATATTCCTCGAGCGCAAATAACCTTGAATCGCTTCGAGTGAGCTGCCAATGCGAGCAGCCTCGTTGTAGGCGGGGATCACGACGCTCAGGCGCGGTTCGGGCATGACGCTTGAATATACGGGAATCGCGGTAGGGGAGTCAAAAGGGGAGATGGCAGCGCGGACGTGAATCCCAAAGATTCCAAGGCCGCCTTGGCGAATTTGCTCTCCGCCGGCTCGCCGGTTCGAGAAGGGTTTCACTAGCCGAATCGCTGGGATTTTTCCGGCCAACCGCCCTTTCCGACCAAGGGAACGAACTGGCAGGGGTCGAGAAAATGGGTCACCGTCTCCCCGCCATGTTTAATAAGCAAGAGGAGGTCCTGATGATACAAATCACCCACCGGAATGATCAGGCGAGCCTCCTCGGCAAGTTGCTTGACCAGCGCCGGCGAAACGCTTGGCGCCGCCGCCGTCACCAGGATGATGTCGTAGGGGGCGTGCGCAGGCAGACCCTCGCTGCCGTCGCCCGAGAAAACCTGGATGTTCGGGTAGCCCAGGCGTGCGAGGCGTTCACGCGCTTCCTCGGCGAGCCGGAGATTCGTTTCAATCGTATAGACCTTGGCTCCCAGCGAGGCCAGGATGGCAGCCTGGTAGCCGCTGCCCGTTCCAACTTCCAGCACTTTGTCGCCGGGTTGGACGCATGCTGCCTCCGTCATGGCCGCGACCATGTATGGCTGCGAAATCGTTTCCCGATCCCCGATGGGCAAGGGGCGGTCTTCGTAGGCGGCCGCGGCCAGTTCCGGGGGAACAAATTCCTGGCGGGGAACTCGCAACATGGCCTCCAGCACCCGCTCATCGCGGATACCTCGCTTCCGTAGTTGCGTTTCGATCATGTGGCGGGCGCGTGCTTGGAAGTCCAGGGGAGTGACCATGCGTACCTGGCGAAACCCTTCATCCATCTGCTACCGGCGCGGACGGATGGGTTCTCGACGAAACTTCGAATAGTCCCTATCATCGCGCTGCCGGCACGGCACGTCCAGTCCATAATCGCCATGAGGATTCCGGCGAGTTGCGCCCGCCGGAGAGATGCCCGGCACACTAGCATCCGGCAGGGGCAATCCGCCCGGCCCCACCTCTCACCGGGAAGCGTATAATTACAGAGGCAGAGTGCGGAATCGCGGCTCCCAGTGGCGGAAAAGTCCAAGTTCGTATCTCCAGGATGGATGGGCCAGAGATGATTTCTGAGAAGTACTCGCGGCAAGTTCTTTTTTCGCCCATTGGCGCGGAAGGGCAAAAGAGGCTGCTCCAATCCAAGGTCTTGATTCTCGGCTGTGGCGCGTTGGGGACGGCGCAAGCCAACGCCTTGGTGCGCGCCGGCGTGGGGACTCTGCGCATTGTGGATCGCGATTTCGTGGAGGAATCAAACCTCCAGCGCCAAATGCTTTTTGACGAGGCGGACGCGAAAGACAGCCTTCCCAAGGCGGTGGCAGCCGAGCGGAAGCTTCGGCAAATCAATTCCGACGTCCACGTCGAGGGTATCGTGGCCGACGCGGACAGCCGCAACATCGAGGAATTCATCGAGGGTTTTCACGTCGTCCTGGATGCGACGGACAACTTTGAAGCGCGTTACCTCCTGAATGACGCTGCCGTGAAAATGGGAATTCCCTGGATTTATGGCGCCGTGGTGGCCAGTTACGCGGCCACCATGACGATCCTTCCCGGCCGCACTGCATGTCTGGCCTGCGTGTTCGCCCAATCTCCGCGGGGAATGCATGAAACTTGTGACACGGTGGGCGTAATCGGCCCGGCGGTCTCCTGGGCCGCCGCCATCCAAGTCACGGAAGCCATCAAAATTTTGCTCGGCCGCGAGAGCGACCTGCACGGTTCGTTGCTCGCTTACGATATCTGGACGAATTGCTTTCAGCAAGTGAAGCCGCGCCGTGATCCCCAATGCCGGGTTTGTGGGGCGCGGGAGTTTGCTCACTTGGAACTGGGGGGCCCAACGCACCTCAGCCTGTGCGGCCGGAATTCCGTTCAGATTCATCAAACCGAGCCGCGGGCGCTGGACCTGGAGACGCTCAAACATCGGCTGGAGCAATTCGGGCCGGTGCGTGCCAACGAATTCCTGCTCAAATGCTTTCTTGACCCCTACGAGTTAACGATCTTCCCGGATGGCCGTGCAATTGTGAAGGGAACCCAAGACCCTGCCGTGGCCCGCGGCATATATGCCCGCTACATCGGCTCCTGAAGGCTTTACCCCGCGGGGCCCCGCCGGGGGCGAAAATTCTGGGTAGTGACTCAATTTGATGTGCCACGGCCATCTTGGCCGTGCCTCGCCACGGGCGGGACGCCCGTGGCACTTCAAATTGAGTCACTACCAAATTCTGATGGCGCTCCGTCCCATCCCGGCGAAGTGCTATACTGGCCCGCCTTTTTCTGAAGCCCCCGGCAGATCCGCGGCTCCCTCGAAGCCTGAAGCGCTAATGCCCGATGAAGAAGGTATTTTCTAATCGCCAGTCTCGGAACTGTATCGGGATGAGGGACTGGTTCCCGGCGCGCGTGGTCGCGGGGTGAGGAGAGCAGAGGAATGATCGGCTTTTTCCTGGGTTTAGGTCTGACGTGCGCAAGCACTCTGATGTATGAAATCGTTCTCACCCGCTTGCTGAGCGTGACGTGCTGGTATTACCTGGCGTTCGTTTCGGTTTCGATGGCGATGTTCGGGATGACGGCGGGCGCACTGGCGGTGCAGCTTCGCCCCGCGCTGTTTGATCCGAGGCAGGTGCGGCTGCGCATGGCGCAGGCGGCTTTTGCCATGGCCGTCTCCATGCCCATCGTCCTGATGATCATGTTCGCCATCCCCCTTGACATCTCCTTCGCCCTGCAAACGGTTTCGAGCTTCCTGATCTTCTGTTTTTTCATCGCCGTGCCCTTCTTCTTTGCGGGAATTGTGGTGTGCCTCTCACTCACCAAGGCCTCGGCCCCCATTGGACGGGTTTATTTCGCTGACCTGATGGGCGCGGCAGCGGGATGTTTCGGCTCACTGATTCTCTTGAATCTGGTCGACGCACCGAGCGCCGTCATGGCTATTTCCGCGCTGGTCTTTTTGAGCGCCTCGGCCTACGCCCAATTCGCAGCCCAGCCACGGCTTCAAAAGCGCTGTTACCTTGGGGCCGCAGCGCTGGTGGTGCTGGCGGCCCTGAACGCGTCGACGATTCACGGCATTCAACCGATTTGGTCCAAAGGCCGGCTCGACCCCCGCATCGACATTCTCTATGAGACGTGGAATCCCATTTCCAGGGTCCGCGTCGTCCCCCCGAAGATGGAACCACGATTTGTCGGCCCCCAAACACCGCCCATTTCCAGCGAGGTGGTTTACATCGACATCGACAACGACGCCGCCACAGCGATATATCGCTTCCAAGGCGATCTTAAAGACGTGGACTTTCTCCGCTACGAAGTGAACTCCCTGGGGGCACGGCTGCGGGCGGGAGGCAGCGCTGCCGTCATCGGCGTAGGTGGCGGTCGAGACGTCTTGTCCTGCGCGGTTTTCGGCTTTCACCGCATCGTAGGAATTGAAATCAACAGCAGCATTGTGGATGTCACGGCGCGGCGCCTGGCATGGTATTCGGGCTTCGACAAAATCCCGAACTTTGAACTGCACAATGATGAAGGCCGCAGCTATTTGACGCGTAGCCATGAGAAATTCGACCTGATCCAGGCCACCGTGGTCGACACCTGGGCCGCCACCGCCGCCGGAGCCATGGCCCTTACGGAGAATTCGCTCTATTCGCTGGATGGCTGGCGAATTTTTTACGACCATCTGAAACCCGGAGGTTTGATCGCTTTCAGCCGCTGGAACCACAAGCCGGATTTCCATGAGACCACGCGCCTTTTTTCCCTCGCCTATGCCACCTTGCTCAGCGAAGGGGTGGAGGACCCGGAAAGCCACCTCGCCATGATTCGACAGGATGAATTGGCGACGCTTCTGGCCAGCAATCAACCCCTTAGCCCGCAGGATCTGGAAAAGATACGCGCGACATCCAAGGAACTGAATTACCAGATTCTCTTTTTGCCCGGTGAGGAACTGGGGATGCAGCAGTTGACCCCGGTTTTGCAGGCGCGGACCCTCCCAGGCTTGGCGGCGTTGCGTTCCCGGAATTATTTTGATCTTTCTCCGCCCTCCGATTCTTCCCCTTACTTTTTTAGTTTTGTGCGCTTCCACGCCATTCCCGGAATCCTGCGAATACCGGGCGTAGATTGGAAGGTGCTTCTCCCCCTCTTGCACTTGACCACTTTCATGCTGGCCGCCTTGATTCTCGTGGTTCTGACGATTGTTTGGCCGGCGCGCCGATGGACGCGTCTCGACCAAGGCTCAGCTCCCGCGCCGGCGGGCGCCATCCTTTACTTCATTGGCATCGGGCTGGGATTTATGCTCGCGGAAATGGGAATGATGCAGCAACTTTCCATTTTTCTTGGGCAGCCGATCTATTCGTTAGCCGTGGTGCTGGCGGGATTAATTCTTGCTGCGGGGTTGGGCAGCCTGGTATCCGATCGAATGACTTTAAGTTCAGCGCTAAAAGGCCGGGCGCCGGCGCTCCTTTCCGCGCTGGTGCTCGTGGCCTATTCGCGGGCGGTTCTGCCTGCCATCCATGGTGCCGTGGGCGGAGTCTTGTGGCAGCGCATTGCCGTTTCATTGGCGTTGGTCGCGCCCTGCGGTTTCATCATGGGTTTCTGCTTCCCGGTCGGTATGCGTTGGGCAAGTCAGCTCGGGCAGGAGGGAAATCTGCCCTGGATGTGGGCGCTGAATGGCGCGGCGTCTGTTTTGGCGAGCTTTATTGCCATGGCCATTTCGACGGAATGTTCGATACAAGCTTGTGTGCTCACCGGGGCAGCCTGCTATGCGCTGGGTGGAATCCTCGTCCCCGGCAGACGGAAGTCAACCGCGGCCATCCCACCGGTCGCATCGGAAGCGAGGGTGGAGGAGGCATGACAGGATTACAGTTCTCCCGGAAACTCGGTAGCGACTCATTTTGATGTGCCACGGCCATCTTGGCCGTGCCCGTTCACGGGCGGGACGCCCGTGGCACCTCGAAATGAGTCACTGCCGGAAACTCAGTTGCCGGCGCTGTTCAACTGGTTTGCCGCCCGGGTCTCGAGAGCGCTATGCGGGATATCCAGCGCTCGCGTCAACTGGTAGTTGAGCTGGGTTCCCGCCGGGATGGTCAGATCCTTGCCCCGCCGGCGCAGCCGATCGATGGTGGTCGCCGTGGCGCCAAAGGCCGCCCCGACGAGGGGGTGAGCGAAGATCAATCCTACCAGCGTGCCGCCGGCGGTTCCTGCCCCGATCTCCTCCGCATCCGGGACGCGGGAACTGGGGCCCTTGACCAGCCCTTCACTGCCGACCACCTTCACGTGCTCGGCTCCGTAGGCGGTCATCAGCACGGCGCTGAGGGGAAAGCTTCGGCCATCGGGAAAGGTGAGCTGCTCCACGTTCAGCCGCATCTGGCCAACGCCCTTGATGCGGCCGGGCTTGTTCATCAGCGCGATATGCCCCTGGAGCGTCGCACCCACGGGAATCACCTCGCGGTTGTCGGACATGACGGGTTCAGAGACGCTGGCGGTAAAGGCATCGCCTTGGAAATTGAGCTTGGTGGTCAGAGTCTGGGTGATGCGGCAATGCAGCATGGTGCCGGCGGGGAGGGCGGGCGGCTCCCCTTTGGGCGGTGCTTCTGCATAGGCCAGTGAGATGCCTGAAGTGACCAAGAAAACAGCCAGCAAAGCGCGCTTGACCATAGTAGACCTCCTCAAGGTCATTACCTTGGCCGGACCTGGCGCTTTATCCAGCGTGATTCGAGCGGAAAGTGGGGGCTTCAAAAATGAGCAGGAGACCCGCTCACGGTGAACGGGTCCCCCCCGCAAAAATCGTTAGCGCGTTCCCTCCGAACGCGCCGCAACTTGGGTGACACCCTTGGGGGTGCTGATATAACCCTTCACCTGGTTGGATTCTACACTATTAACAACCAATTCGTATGGTTTTTTTGAGCCATTCACATAGAAAATGACGGGCTCGTTGACGGTCCGGTCTTTCTTCTCAACCTGCACATCGTCTACGGTCAGCGCCACGTTGAAGGAATGGCGCTTCAAATTGGTTTTTTTCAGGTCCAGGTTCACGCCCGCCACGTGGGTGGGGTGATTCTTTTCGAGGGTGAATTCGATGTAGTCACGCTCACCCAGCTTGCGCAGGTATTCGATGTCGTCATGGTTTCGCGCAATGAGCGTTCCCAGTTCGCTGCGGGCCATTCCCAAATCGCCCGTCAACGTGTTGACGACCTGCTTGGTCGTGTTGAGGTCTGACTTGGTGGAAGAAACATCCTCGGTCAGCGCGCCAACCTGCTGCTGGTCAGCCTTCTGTGCTAATTCTTGCTTGAGTTGGTCCGTTTCGGCGCGTTGCTGGTCCTGGAGCTGTATAACCATCTCGCGGGCGCGCTTCAGCTCACCTCTCTGCGAGCCCATGTGCTTGGCCGCCTGGTCAAGCTCCGTTTTGACAGCGTCCAATTGCTGCGCATCCTGCTGTTCCAGGGCCGCCAGACGGTTCGAGACGTTTTCCTGGATTTGTGTGGTCAAATCGTTCCGCATCTGGTTTTGCTGCGCCACCAACGCTTGGCGCATAGAGTTCATCTTGCCGACCGTGTAAAACTCTCCTGCCGCCAAGGCTGCGAGCACCACCAAGATCAGGCCGAAGTGAATGCCGTGCCCCGGACGTCCGACGGGTTCCATCGGTACGTTTTTCTCTTCCGGGATGTCATTGATCGCCATGGTCGTAACTCCTTCTGATTGGAAGTGGCCGCGGGGAGCGTCACAGCCTGGCCTAGAATCTGCCTCCCGCCTGAGAGTTAGGGCACGCGGGGGGCCAACCTTGATATTTTCCAACACCTTGTTTATGAGTTTGTTACAGGTTTCGCAGGAATGACTGCCGGGCCGCGGATTCCGCAAATCTTACGTGCGGCAGGTAAAAAATACGGTTGGGATTCACGGGTTTAAGCATTATTCCCGTAGCTACCTAGTTACCCTCGCGGCTTTCGGAGGACTTGGCGCGTTTCCTGTTTCGCGCCCAGCCTTCCTTGTTCACCTGCGGGGCGCGCCCGATGGCGAGGGATTCCGGCGGGACGTCGGCAGTGATCGTCGAGCCTGCCGCCGTGTAGGCGCCCTTGCCCACCCGCACCGGCGCCACCAGCATGTTGCCGCTGCCGATAAAGACATCCTCTTCGATCGTGGTCGGGTTTTTCCTTTCGCCGTCGTAGTTGCAGGTGATGGTGCCGGCGCCGATGTTGGTGCGCGCCCCCACCGTCGCGTCGCCCAAATAGGTCAGGTGCTGGGCTTTGGCGCCTTGGCCGATTTTCGATTTCTTCACTTCCACAAAATTTCCGATGTGCGCGCCGGACTCGATCACGGCGCCCTCGCGCAAGCGCGCGAAGGGGCCAAGCGCGGCCCCCGCGCCCACTTGGGAATTCGAGATCACGCAACAGGGGCGAATGGTTACGCCCTCGGCGAGTACGGAGTCGGTGAGCGTCGAGTGTGCCTCGATGCGGCAGCGCGCGCCCACGCGCGTCGACCCGAGCAGGCTGACGCCCGGCTCGATGAGGGTGTCGGGCCCGACTTCCACATCCTCATCGATATAAGTGGCCGCGGGGTCGGTCAGGGTCACGCCTTCGCGCATCAGGGCCTCGGCCTTGATTCGGCGCAGCACCTGTTCCGCGTATGCCAACTCCACGCGATCGTTGATGCCCCAGGCTTCATCGCGGGGAGCTTCGAACGCCACCACCTTCAGGCGATGACGGTTGAAGATTTCGACGAGGTCGGTGAGGAAATATTCGCCCCCCTGTTCGTCATGCGGCCAAAGCTCCTCCAAATGCTCGAGCAGCGGCCGGCGCGAGAAGCAGAGAATACCGGTGTTGATTTCTTTGGTCTTTTTCTGCCGCGCGTTTGCCGACTTCTCTTCCACGATGGCGCGCACCCGCTGGCCGGCCCCGCGCACGATGCGTCCGTAGCCGGCAGGATCATCGCGCCGCGTGGTCAGCACGGTGCAGGCGGCGCGCTCCTTGCGGTGGGTGGCGATGAGCGCCCCTAACGTCTCCGGCCGCAGCAGCGGCGCGTCACCCACCAACGCAATCACCACGTCGCTCAGGCAACGCTCGAGTTCAGGACGCGCCACCATGATCGCGTGCCCCGTGCCCCGTTGCTCCTTTTGCTCGATGAACTCCAGGCCCGGGCGCGCAAAGGTTTTCCGCATCACCCCGGCTTGATGACCGATGATCATGTAAATGTGCTGGGGGCCTGCCGCCGCGGCCGTGCGCAGAACGCGTTCGCCCAGCAGGCGTCCGGCAAGTGGGTGAAGCAATTTGGGGAGCTGCGACTTGAAGCGCGTGGCTTTGCCGGCAGCGAGAATCAGAACGGAGAAACCTGCTTGCGCCATTTGCGACTCCGGTAAAGAGAGTTGCGCGAATTTGGAAGCTCGCGGAACGCCCCGCGCGTGATACCCGGAACACCGGCGGCATTCCTTCGCTTCAGGCATTTTAAGGGGTGTGGGAAAGGAAAAGCAAAAAAGAGTGCCACGGCCATCTTGGCCGTGCCCGTTCACGGGCGAGACGCCCGTGGCACTTCAAAATGAGTCACTACCCAAAAAAGAACACACCGCCGAATCGAAAATTTGCATTGCGGGCAAATGCCGGGCAGCCAAGATGCTACAATCTCTTGCCCCTTGAGGTGATGCGGAATGGCGCTATTCTATTTCGTCCGGCACGGCGAAACCGAGTGGAACGTGGAGGGCCGCGTCTGCGGGCGCACGGATGTCTTGCTTTCCGACGCCGGCCGGCGGCAGGCGTGGCTGCTTGCCCAGCGGCTGAAGCCCATCCCCTTCGATGCCTTCTACTCCAGCCCTCTCCGTCGCGCTCTTGATACCGCACACCTGATTGGTGAAGCCACGGGGAAGCAGCCCCTGGTGGACGGCCGCCTGGCGGAGCTGAATTACGGCACGTGGGAAGGAAGGACGTTCGAGGATATCCGGCAGGAGAACCCCGTGACCTACTACGCTTGGGTGGCTGACCCCGGGCGCGTGGCGCCTCCCCAGGGCGAAAGCGGCGAGCAGCTTGTCGAGCGCGTGGCGCCGTTTCTGGCCGATGTCGCCTTGCGGCACACGCACGGCAACGTCCTGGTGGTCGCTCACAAAACGCTCTGCCGTTTACTGGCCTGCTACATTCTGGGTGTGCCGCTCTCCGAATACCGCCGGCGCCTGGCCGTGGAAAACGCCGCTCTGAACATCTTTCAGCACAGCGAAGAGGGATGGCGCCTGGTGACGCTGAACGACACCTCGCACCTCTCCACTCCGCACGCCGACCTCATCCCGCCGGAAGAGGAGTTCTAGCGTAGTGAGTCGCTGGTAATGGTACCTGCAGCGCCACCCCTCCCATTGGCAGGCTCAGGGCAGGCTCTGAATCAGGAGGGGAGTTGGCCAAAGAACTCCCCTCCTCAGATGAGGAGGGGTGGCGCGCCGAGCGCCGGGGTGGTGCTGACAGGGGGATGAAGGGTGGGTGTTGAGAGTGACAGCGCCAAAGGGTTTTTCCGTAGCTTGTTTAGCCCCGCCCTTCCGGCCGCTCGAACCAAACGCTTGGCGTGGGGAGAAATTGCCACTAGCGCCGGAGCCGCCCGTGGGACGCGGCCGTGGGTAGTGGCTTCATTTGGAAGTGACACGGGCGTCCCGCCCGTGAACAGTCACGGCCAAGATGGCCGTACCACAGCAAAAGACCCCACTACCCGGCCGTGCTACACGCGCCGGAAATCCACTTTACCTTTCTCGATGGGCAGGCCGCGGACTTCAATTCGCCTCAAGTCGCGTGTGCCGATTCCCAATTGCTCCGCCAGCTTCAGGGTGCTATCGCATCTTTCGAAAGGAGCCGTGCCGCGGTCAGCCATGGGGTCGAAACCCATGAGGGCGGTGCATACGGCGTCGGTCGACACGCAATTGGTGCCGGCGATCAACAGCCCGGGACGGACGGAGCGAAAATTCTTGACCCAGGGGCCCTCGCCACCCGCCGCGGTTTCAATGCCATCGATGATGGCCAGATGAATGGGGCGCGCTGCCACCAGGTCGGCGGTCACACGCGGCACCCGGTAGCCGGGGTCGCGCGGCGAGTGCGGATTATTTTCGGCCAGCGAACTCTTGGGCGGTTGCCGCTTTCCCTCATGAAGCGTGCTAGAGCGAGGCCCTTGCGGAATTTTGCTCGGCTCGTCCCCACCTGCTCCATTTCCATAGATCGTCGTGGGCGTAATACCAAAGCAGTTTTTCATCGACAAGGTCACGCCGGCGGTAGCGTGCTCCTTGAGTTTGGCGAGAGAGACGAAGACATCGCAGTCTTCATAGGCGCGGTTCAGGTCATAGGCCTTGAACAGCAAGCCGCCGCCCGGAGCCCATAAGCGTGTGTATTTTCCCGTGGGGCCCGGGTAGTTGGTATCCTCGAACTCCACGCCGGAGGCCGCGCTCGTGAAGTCATTGAGATTCCATTTTGCCGTTGACAGGAATTCCTGGAGGGTCGCCAACTTCGAGCCGGTGGGACTTTCGAGCAGCCGGATCCGGCGCGCTCCCGCCTCCCCGAAGAGGTGAATCACCGAGCCCACGACCTGGGGATGAACCCAATAGGTCTGCCCCACTGGCAGGCCGCGGAAAAACTTCGGCGGGCTTCCCGTTACGTTGATCTTTATGCCCACAGTCTTGCCCCGGACGAGCTTCTCGATGCCGCCCAACTGGTCGAACATCGTGGCCAGCGTGGGCATGACTTGCGGCCCGTACGCGCCGCACTTGGCAACTGCCACAGGGGCCGTGGGTGCGGCGTCCGCCCATAGCCCGGATGGAGCGAGGTAGAATCCCGCTGCCGCAGCCCCTAAACCCTGGATGAAACCCCGACGGTTAATGGTCCTGCTCATGGTGATACCTGCCTTTTTGAATTTGAAGCCCTAGAAAATGGTAAGGGAAGCCGGGCCGAGATGCAATAGGAACTCGCGTTTGGAAGTACTGTCATTTGCTGTGGCACGGCCATCTGAAGCTGTGAAAAAATCCGAAGACGGGCGATTTCATCCCGTGTATCCCATTGAAAATTCAGGTAGGGGCACGCCATGGCGTGCCCCTACGACGATTTTTTCACAGCTTCTCTTGGCCGTGACTGTTCACGGGCGGGACGCTCGTGCCACTTCCAAATGACACCGCTACCGCGGGCCAGGCGTAGTTACTTCAGGCTCTTGAGGATGGCCTCGTAGGTTTTCTGTTGGTCACAAAGCTTGCGAAATTCCGTTCGGTTGAGCAGTTGCGCTACGTAAACCTCGGCCGTGGCGATGCGCGCAATTTTGTGGTCTTCCGGCTCAAAATTTACGTCCACACTGTCAAGGTTGACTCGCTTGCCGCCGGCGTCTCTTACCTCCTCGATGGTGGGCTCGTTCGAGTAAGACACTCTCAGGGGTCCAGTGGAGATTCCGAGAACGACCCAGACCTTGGTCTTCCCGCGAGTGATGTCAAAAAAGATGGGAACCATCATCCGAATGTCTTTTCCCAGGTCGGGGTCCTTCGCGACAGAAGCCAACCATGCCGTCAGGAGAGCGCGCTGGGTATTTTGGCGCTGGAGGTTTCCGAGATCCGCAGCTTGTTCGGGCGCCATTCCGATCTCCTCGCACGAACGCAGGTAGGCGCCATAGAACAGAGACTCCATCAGGCCAAGCTCCGCCTCCAGCGACAGGTTCACCGGCCCCGCAGCAGTCAGACGCCGCATCTGGGCGAGTCCCGTCGGGCCGAAGGCTTGCTGGACAACCCCGCGCACGAAGCTATAAGAGCGGGCGCGGCGCAGGTAGTAGGTGGCCACAGGCTCCAAAGTCAAATCGGGTGAAACATAAAACTGCGGCTTCCTCACGCGGAGGGGCGGGGCGCTGGTGGGCAATAAGGGCCTTTCAAGTTGCTTGATGTGCGTCTCGCGCGTCAGGGCGAGCCCGGCCTTGAACAACGCCACAAGCTCTTTGCGGTAGGTTTCATCAAAAGTGAGGTGCTGAGCCTCCGGCGTCTTGTCGGGGACTGCCAAGGGTTCCAGCGCGTACGACTCGTAGTCATACCAACCGGAGTTCGGCTTGGGCTTGAGGTCCAGGGTTCCAGCACGGAGGCGCTTGATCATCTCATCGGCGAGATTGAACCCTGCCGATTTCGATGGATCTAGGAAGAGCTTTTGGGCGAGGTCGGTCTCCGCAGCCCGGGAAGGTGGAAACAAGGATACGCGCGGTGGGAAAGTGGGAGCGCGTCCTTCTTTCACCGCCACCACCGCATGACGGAGGTCAGCCCAAGCAAGCGCGTTGGTCAACTTTACCATCAGGCCCAGATTCGTTACATAGTTCTTGAGAAGCTGATCATTCCGCGCCAGCGCATCGGCGTAGCTGCGAGCCGTCTGTGGGTCGAGTTCTGTTTGGAGCATGCGGTCACGCTGAAAGATTTGCGATAATTTATCGCTCCAGGTGTAGAACCCCAGAACCTTCGAGTCCAGCTCGTCGCGCAGGAAATCTTGTCGGAGCGTTTCGGATTTGCTGCCCACGTCGGCGGGGACTTGCGGTTGCTGGCCACCGAGCCGCGCGGCGGCGGCCAAGATGACTTGCGCCTTTTCGTTACTGTCGCTCGCCAGCGCCGTAAGCAGATCCAGGATGAAGTGCTTCCGGTCCGGGAAGTGATTCAGCCCCGCGTCGGAGGCGATCTCCACAGCAGCGTAAAGCCCGTCGTCAAATTGCTTCGCCTTGAGAGCTAGGGCCGCCACCGGGGCAAACCTGGAGGCGCTCAGGTCTAACTCCGCAAAAGATGGGGACAAGGGTGTCCCACTTTGACCGGCGCCACCACTCGAGGCGAAATCCCCGCCCTCTGGAACTGTTAAGTGCAGCACCTGATGCGATATGTCGAGGGTGATTTCGTATCCCTCCGATTTGATTACTCTTTTCCCACCCGACACGGGGTTTGGAGAAATAGCCGAGGGCGAATGGGAGAGGACCTTGAGAAAGCCAGGATCATATAATCTTTCCCCCGTCTCACGGTCCACCGTGAACGACGACTTTCCGTTATCTCCCGCCTGGGCTTCGCGGGCTGCATTCGAGGGGGGTGGAGCGCTCAACGTCTTCCCGCACCCCAAGAACTGGAATGCGGCGATTGCCAAGAGCGCAAGTAGAAACGTGTAACCGGTCACGCCCCTGCGCGCCATCGATGGGGATTGAGGGCCGTGCGTCGAGGTGGACACGCTCGCTCCTTGTTCCGTTGACCCCTTACAAAAGCAATGCCTTTTCATCGGGCGCCTGCGTAGATCCTTGCGGCAGCTTTAATTTCACTTCCACCGGGTTTCCGGGATTGTAGCAGAGTTTGTTTCCCTCTGAACCCTTGGGACGTTCTTCATGATCCGCTGACAAAGGCGATTCTGGGTTTCTCAACAGGTGGAGATATTCTCATCGAGCGGTCGGAAGGGCAAGGTTGAAGCCCCGCCTATCCCCGCGTTAGATAGAAATTCCGGCTATTGGCTCTCGGCTATCTGTAAGGTCCGGTAACAGCTCCTCAGGGCTATTCTTCCGCGCATGCTGGGAGAAATTGGAGTAGGATTCCGGGCCAGATTGACATGAGCACATAAAGGAGGACCGCATGGACCGAAGAACCTTTCTGGAAACCATCCCACTTTCAGCGGCGGCGCTGAGACTTCCCGCCAGAGGTGAAGCCGGGCATACCGCCGACCCTGCTGGGAAGACGGCTTGGCCCGTGGTGCCTCCGGGCGTTTCCTATTTCACGCGGCAGAAGATGGAAGCCCTTGTGGACACCTCCGTGCCACTCACGAGCGTTCCCTTTGAAGTCGTGGTTTACAACTTCCCGAGCTGGCATCCCAGCCCGTGGATGGAGCAGCGTTTCGGAAAGGGCTGGACGGAATTTGAAACGGCGCGGCACGCCACGTCATGGTTCGAGGGCGAGATTCAGCCCAAGCAGCCGCTCTGGGGGATGTACGATCCGGGGGACACCAATTCCTTCAATGAGGCGGACCCCGCGTGGGCGGCGCGCGAAATCGACCTTGCCGCTGATTCCGGTATTTCCGCGTTTATGATAGATTGGTATTGGCATGAGGGCACGATGTTTTACCACGAACAATTGGAGCAGGGCTTTCTGCGCGCGGCGAACCGGCAGAAGCTGAGGTTCGCCGTCATGTGGGCGAACCACCATTGGCCCAATATCTACCCCGCGCCCCTCAAGGGTGAGGAGGCGATTATCTTTCCCCAGACGTACAGCGAAGCGGACATGGACCGCCTTACGGACTACCTACTCGAGCACTACCTGCGCGAACCCAATTACTGGCGCATCGACGATCTGCCGGTTTTCGCCATCTTCAACATCGATGGCAATGGTGGAATCCTGAAGCACTTTGGCGTGGAAAAACTGCGCGCCATCTTCGACCGGATGCGCAGCCGCACGGTGAAAGCGGGTTTAAAGGGGCTGCACTTTCAGGCCAGCCACGCGTACTCGGCGGGGAAGACACCACTCAAGGAGGCCGGATTCGACAGCGCGACCCACTATCACACGTTTGCTGGCGGTCCGCCGGGATCAACCACCGAATACGCGGACGGCCTCGAAGAGAGCATCAATCTGTGGAAGGCCACGGCGCCCAAAGTGAACCTCCCTTATTTTCCGGATTGCCCCGTGGGGTGGGACAACAGCCCGCGCTACGGCCGGAACGCGCACATCCTCGTGCACCGGACCCCTGATCAGTTTGAGCTGCAACTGCTGGCCGCAAAATATTTTGTGGCCGGGCAGCGCACCAAGCCCCCGGTGATCTTCCTCTCCGCTTGGAACGAGTGGACGGAGGATCACTATCTGCTGCCCGACGCTCTCTACGGGTACAGCTTTCTTGATGCCGTTCGGCGGCAGTTTCGCGCCGTATAACGGATGCCAGCGCGCGTTCGAAACGCTTGCACCCCAATTCCCACTTTGCGCACTTTTTGACGGTATACCACGGAGCGTGGTGGAATGCCCACCATTCCCCGAACATCCCCAACCATCCCTCACCCTCCCTTACTTGGGTGTGGTTACAAGAGGGGGCGAGATAAGGCCAGCGTTGCCAGCGTGGCGGTCAACAGAGTAGACTCTTTTACTGGAGGTCAAAATGTCCCTTCGACCCATTAAGAGGCTTGTCAAAGCGAAGCCGACGCTTGAAGGTGCGGGTGTACACCTGCGTCGCGCGTTTGGTTTCGGCAATACATCCGACTTCGACCCTTTCCTGCTTCTCGACGACTTTCGCAATGACATTCCGCAGGATTATCTTGCCGGCTTCCCGTGGCATCCTCATCGCGGCATTGAGACCATCACCTACGTCCTCGCCGGGACGGTAGAGCATGGTGACAGCATGGGCAACCAGGGCGCCATCGCCTCCGGTGACGTGCAGTGGATGACGGCGGGCAGCGGCATCATTCATCAGGAGATGCCCAAGGGCGACGCGACGGGCCGCATGCACGGCTTCCAGTTATGGGCGAACCTGCCGTCGGCGCTTAAAATGACCACCCCGCGTTATCAGGAGGTGAAATCACCCGACATTCCCGAGGTTCAGGACGACGACGGCACGCGGGTTCGCATCGTCTGTGGAAACTTCTGGGGCAAGTCCGGCCCGGTGGACGGTATTGCCGCTGACCCGATTTATCTTGATGTGTCGGTTCCGCCGGGCAAGAGGAAGACCCTCCCCGTGGAGACGACTCGCCACGCTTTTGCTTACGTATTCGCGGGGGCGGGCAAGTTCTGCAACGCCTCGGGGCCGCTCGCTGTGCCCACTGAACCCGTAGGGTGGGCGGACACGCACCCTCCCACGGAGGCGGACAACCGTTCGCTGATTCTCTTTGACCGTGGCGATGAGCTGATGGTCCAGGCCGGGGAGGACGGCATCCGCTTCCTCCTGGTTTCCGGCAAGCCCTTGGAGGAGCCGGTGGCGTGGTACGGCCCCATCGTGATGAATACGCAGGAGCAGCTCCGCGCGGCGTTCCGGGAGCTTGAAGAGGGCACGTTCCTGAAGAACAGGTGACAGGGAACAGGTTACAGGGGACAGTAAGGACAACCACCCGGACGGGATGGTTTTCGGTTGTGGCACGGGCGTCCCGCCCGTGTCAAGTCATGGCCAAGATGGCCATGCCACGATCCATCTTTTGTCGTTACCCATATGAACAAGCCCTCGTTTGACCCCGGCTTCACGGAAACATACCGTGGCGACTTACGTCGCATCATCAATCCCAGCGGGCAATTCAACGTTCGCCGCTGCGGAACCACCTGGCGCGACATTCATCCCTATCTTTTCATGATCAACGCCTCGTGGCCGGTTTTTTCGGCATTGATTTTTGCGGGATTTGTTATCGCCAACGTAGCTTTTTCCTTCATATACCTTTACATCGGCATTGAGCACCTTACCGGCGCCGACACCCGCACCGCGCTCAGCCGTTTTATGAGCGCCTTTTTTTTCAGCGCGCAAACCTTTACCACGGTGGGGTACGGCCGAATCTCTCCCGACAGCATTCTGCCCAACCTGGTGGCGTCGTTTCAAGCCCTGCTGGGATTGATGGCATTGGCCATTGCCACCGGCCTGCTCTTTGGACGCTTCTCGCGGCCCGCGGCGCGCATGGCTTTCAGCAAACAGATGGTAGTGGCGCCCTATCAATCCGCCACCAGCCTGCAATTCCGAGTGGCCAACCGGCGCAGCAACAATTTGATGGAGGTGGAAGCGCGGGTACTCCTGATGATCGTGGAACCCTCCGACGGCGGGTTGCTGCGCCGATACCAGCCTCTCGCCCTCGAACGCACCTCCGTCCAGTTCCTGCCGCTCACCTGGACGGTCGTTCATCCTATCGATGAAGCCAGCCCGCTCTGGACTAAGAATGCCGAAGATCTTGCCCGGCTGCAGGCGGAGTTTCTGATTCTGATTAAGGCCTTCGACGATACATTTTTCCAGACGGTCCACGTTCGCCACTCCTACCGCCCCGAGGAGGTGGTTTGGGGAGCACGCTTCGTCGCCGCCTTCGAGCCCGGCGCGCACGGCGAAATGGTCCTCGATCTCAAAAAGCTCAGCGCCATCACCCCCGCCCAGATTCCCGGCAAGACGTAAGCAGGTTGCGCAGCGCGCCAGCGCCGCAACCAAAATGTGCCACGGCCATCTTGGCCGTGCCCCTTCACGGGCAGGATGCCCGTGCCACGTCTTGTAGGGGCTGGGCTTGCCCTGCCCTGGGCCGAACGACGTTCGGCCCTACATCAAGCGCAAAATGTTTGCTAAAAGTAGGGGTGCTCGGCGAAGCGCCCTGGCATAATCGCGCCGCGCTGCGGTCGGGGGTTCTCTCTGCTAGGGGAAGGGGCCGGATTGTGCGACGAAGGCGGACAATTCCTCAACAACCCATTATAGAGGTGGACAAGGAGTCCATATCGATTCCACAGAGTAAAGGGGCAAAATGTCTGCCGCCCGTGACCTACCTAACGAAAGTCCTGCGTGCGTCTTGCTAATCCACCTGCCGATTGTGGGTTTATGGTCATGGGGAAGGGCCCCCGGGCCGTCAGAGTCCAAGCAACCTTAGCTCCCTGTTGATCCTCAAATAACGCAAGTTATTATGTGTGCAAGGCAGTTGCGAGGGTGAACATGCACAAGCCTTCGACCCTCAGCGCTTTTGTGCGAGTGATAGTCTGCGGGGCTTTAATCCTCTTCCTCGCTGCTCGTTGTGCAATCGGTCAGAATCCTCCCGCCCGAGCCCAAATCCACGATACTCGTCCCAATGCGGGGCAGTATAGAGTTGAAGCAGTCATCATTCGAGGCAATCGGCAGTTACCGGCCTCGACAATACGGAAAACCATCTCCATCCATGCCGGAGACCTTTACGACCCCGCTAAAGTCAGGCACGATGTTGCGGCGCTCAAGGACACCGGATACTTCGATGACGTTCGAGCGGTGACGGACGATGACCCAACGGGGACGAAGGGCGGAACGGTGGTCATCTTCTACGTCCGCGAAAAGGACGAATTGGTGAGCGCTGGAACGCCTTCTTCGCCACCCGCTTTTTGGCCGGATGAGCCGGATAAGGTGGGTGAGCAGTACAAGCACGCCTCGGAACTTCTTTGGGCGGGAGAATTGAAAGAAGCTCAAAGTGGATTCGAGGCCGTCCTACAAAAGAAGGCCAACTACCCGAGCGCCAAGATTCTGCTCGGTCTGACGCTCGCGAGGCTTAGCGCACAATCCGAAAACCTGGCTGAAACATCCTTGGCCGTGGCTCAACTACGCGAGGCGCTGGCCCAAGACCCCGACGAAGCCTACTGGCACAAGGCCCTTGCCAAACTACTACACGCCCAGGGCAACGCGGAAGAGGCCGCGAAGGAGTGCGCACAGGCTGCTAAACTTTCAACGGACGATTCGGACCTGGCGCGGGGATGCGGGTTCGGGGGGGAGCCCGGAGATAGGGATGGACGATACGATTCCGAATGGGAAAGAAATAGCAGCCATCCCGGGTGCAACTGAGCCGATCCCTATACGCAGGTCCGAGCCGCCCTATTCGGAGAAAGCTCGGGCGGCCCGGTACCAAACTACCTCCGTGTTATACGCCGTGGTAGGTCTTGATGGCGCCGTCGAGCGGGTAGCCGTCGAGAGGCCTGCCGGGTTGGGACTCGACGAAGCCGCCCTGCGTGCCGTCCGCGCCTGGACGTTTAAGCCCGCCACACAAAACGGTACGCCGATTCGCGTTCGAATCAACGTGGAGGTATCCTTCGGTCTGTTTTAGCGGCCTTATTATTTTGTTACAGCTCCGGCGTCGTGGGCGCATAAATTTGACGCTTTAGTGGTTCCGCCTTGTGAAGAGTGGCGACGTCACGGACAGTGGGGACAACCTTAGCGGCCCGCCATTCGTCACAGAAACGGCAACAGGATGACCACGGCAAAAACAATTCTTGCGACGCGAAACGCTGCGCTGCCTTCTGAGCGGCGGGGTGAGGAGGATTGATCGTGAATCACATCATCGTCATCGCACTGGCAAGTTTAGCTCTTGCAACGCCCATCACCGCTCAATTTCCGGCGCCACCGCTTGCTGGTAGAGAGATCAGACCCGCTGTATACACGCATACGGAAAGCGCCTTGGAATCCTTCTTGACCAAAAGGAAAGACGCTGTCGTGATCCAGAAGCCTTTAGGAATCCTGACGGGCCGGAACCATACGCAGGCCATCTTCACGGCGATCGTGGCCTCTGACCCAGTGGACACAGCCGTAAAGTTCAAGGGACTAAAGATTGAATTGCAAGGGGAAAACGGAAAAGCAACTGAGTATCTGGACTACGACCGCGATCGAGAGAGTGGACGGGATAGCCTTCAGGAATTCCAGCATCAGCTTGCTCATATCGCAGATAAAGAGAAAATGCTCGAACAGTGGCGGAGCCAAATGCCAGCTTCTTCGATTCGGGGAACCGTTATTGGCGCCCCCAACTTGAATGTGGGATGGTATCAGCGCCAAGAGGAAATAGGAGTAGAAATCGCGGTTACCGACTCCGCTCTCGGTTGGTTCTATTTTCCGAATGCCGACTTGCATGACCTCTTGGAAATGGTCCGGGCCGGGTGCACATTCCTGAATGCGAAATGACTGTGGGTGCTTCCTTTGATGGTGAAGGCATCGCGAGCGCTAAGTTTGTGCCGTTCAAATCCGTCAACGGACGGCGCTTACTTTGATGAACATCCACTCGATGGTTAACCTGCGGACCCGATCCTGTCGTGCGAATCTTGTTTTCGCTGAAGGTCACGCGTAATGATCGGGCCTGGGCTGCGAAGGGCAAAAAGCCGGAGAGCTTCTGAGAGGCGAAATGCTGACCGCTTCAGGCAACAGGGCAAATGCATGTCCGCATCAAAATGACTCACTCCCCGGTGGCGGGGGCGCAACGCCGCGCTTCTGTTCACCTTTGGAAATTGGCTGGCGCATTAGGGACTTGGCCATGTCCACCTTCCTGCTTTCTTTGTTGTTTCTCCTCGCCGCTCAGGCGCAGCAAGCCACAACACCAAATCCTGCTGACTTGTGCACCATTCAAGGTGTAGTGGTCAAGGCAGGCACGCGCGAACCCTTGAAAAAGGCCAGTGTGAGCTTGAGCCAGCCTGGGAGAGGTTCAGAAATTGCGACATCCACGGACGCTGCTGGCCGATTCGATTTGAAGAACCTTTCCCCCGGAGGATATTGGTTGACCGTCGAGCGTTATGGCTATGTTCGCCAAGAATATGGCCAAACCACGCCCGGCGAAGCAGGCAAGCTTATTACCCTCGCCCCTAACCAGAAGCTTTCAAACCTTACGATTCAGCTCATTCCCGCCGCTGCTATCACCGGGCATGTCTACGACGAGGATGGTGACCCCGTTATGGGAGCGCATGTTTCGGCCCTCAACTACGTTTTCAAGGATGGGCAACGGATACTCCATTTTTCCGGGGCCGCCCAGACCAACGACCTTGGTGAATTCCGGCTCTATGGACTGTCTCCCGGACAGTACATCATCGAGGCCCACGGCCCCCCGAACCGAGTTCCCAAGGGTAACGAGGGCTACCTTCCAGTTTATTGTCCGGGAGTGCCAGACCTTGGCCGTGCCACGATCATTACCGTTCGTTCGAGTGATGAGTTATCCGGGGCCGATGTTAACCTGCGCACGTCTCACACGGTAACCATCCATGGGAATGTCATCAACGGGGTGGATGGCGGACCCGGACTCGCCGCCCGGGTGCAGCTTATTGTGCGTGGTCCAAACACCCTGGGCAACACGGAGGTTCAACAGGATTTTGTCAGGGATCGACAAGGCGCCTTTGCGTTCGCTAACGTGACTCCCGGCTCGTATTACGTCCATGCCGAACTCTCCGGCAAGGAGGCCCGTCAACCGCTCGAAGTGGCCGATTCCGACGTCGATGGCGTTATCCTAAACCTTGCGCCGGGAGTTGACATCAAAGGCCGGATCCGAATCGAGGGAAAACCAGATGCTAGCCTTGGCGGAGTCCAGGTCCTTTTGGCCTCGGCGGAAAATGGGACGTTCGCATCAGAGTGGATGAATGGCAAAGTCAAACCGGATGGCACTCTGCTATTCGAAGATGCCTTCGATGGGACTTACGTGATCGACCTTCGTGGACTGCCTGAAAACTACTTCCTTAAATCCGCACGCATGGATGGCGTTGACGTGCTCATGACAGGCGTTACGATCGACACCAAGCAAGCCCCGGGTTTGCTGGAAATTGTGGTCAGTCCCAACGGCGCCAGCGTTGACGGCGTGATTTCCAAGGACCAGCAGCCGTTTCCAAGGGCTATCGTGGCGATTGTGCCCGACCCGCCCCACCGCGGTGAAAAGCGATTGTTCAAGTCCACCAGCACGGACGAGAATGGCCGTTTCGTCCTGCAAGGCCTTTCTGCCGGCGACTACAAAGTGTTTGCATGGGAAAAGATCGAACCTGGCGCTTATACAAATACGGACTTCCTCCAGCCCTACGAGAACTTCGGCGAGTCCGTCCACATCACGGAAGGGTCGCACAGTTCGGTGAAAGTCGACTTGATTCCCGCGAAAGATCCCGGCCGGTAGGGGGTAGTGGAGCGTGTAGCGCAGAGGTAGCCGCAGCGGGTAGCGCGGAGGTAGTCGCCGTTTGACTTCCTCCGCGGTTCCTACATGGAAACATCAACCATGATATTAACCTCCAAACCTAAACCCCCATGGACCGATGAAGAGCCGCACACGAACGCAAAGAACGCGCACGTCTGCGCTACCCGCTTCTTTTGTCGGTTGCCCATATGCGCACACGGATTTGAGCTATGCCAACGAATTACCCCCAATGGCCAGATGAAAAGCCGCAGAGGAACGCAAAAGGCGCGCACCTCTGCGCTACCTGCTCGGTATTCTGCCCCATTGGGCCGATTCTATCAGCAGTGGGAACCCGTATTGTTGGGCACCGGAGAGCAGCACGGAATACATTTCTAAAGAGGATTGACAAAATCTCATCAGGCTGCTACTGTATGTCCCGGGCATAAGTTCCAATCACAATCAAATAGTCAACAGGTGGGGGACAACCGCTGAAGAAGTAGCACACAGCGGACGGAAAGCGGGCACGACGAGCTCCTGGTGTTGTTGCTCATGCAGGAGTGTCATCTGCTCGAAGAGCGCCCAAGAATACTCTTTCGCAGATTGCAACGCTCGACCGCAAGGACAATCTGCAACATCTGCCGAGGAGGATAACTATGAAGCAATTTGTCAAGATTGGAGTTCTGTCGGTGGTGGTGGCCGTCGTGCTGTTCGGTGTGTACCACCACCTGCGAGCGCAGGGAGAGGGGCCAAAGAGCATCGTCGCTGCCGCTGCGCCGCCTGCGGAAGATCAAACCAGTCTAACCGCTACCCCTGGCATCCCCCATATCCTGCTGGCGACCTATGTCAATCAGTCGCCGGTTGGTGTTTTTGGGACCGAAACGGGGACCGTTTTCCAACCGGTGGACAAGCTAACCAGCATCACATGCCCGGTGCACACCGGATGCACGCTTGAGGTCCTACAAAACATGCAAGTCGGCGGTACTGACGCCGTCGGTAACTCCTGGGGCACCATTCTCAATGTGGACGGGAGCATTGTTTCGCAGGGGTCGACCTCTCTAGGCGATACGCTTCCTGACGGGAACTATTCAAGCGGGACATACATTCAGAGCGTCCCGCTGACACACGGGACTCACACGGTTCAGTCGTGGGTCGTATCAGCTTATGGATTGAACTACGGCTGGTACAATTTCACTTACAAGGTTTTTGCTCCGTAGGCTGGCGGAATGGCGCTGCGGCCTGGCAGGCGACTCTGCCAGGCCTTACTGCCGGTTGGGTGGGCAGGGTACCGAGGCGCAGGAGCGGGTAGCGCGGAGGTAGCCGCAGTTTGGCTTCCTCTGCGGTTCTTAATACGACCAGGTAGCGCGGAGGTGGGCGCCTTTCAGCCCTCCTTCGCGGCTCTTAACACGATGGGCGTTTACAGGTGTATTAATGCGAAACAACAAAAAGCCGCAGAGGAACGCAAAGGACGCGTACCTGTGCGCTACCCACTCAAGAAACTCCCCTCCTCAGATGAGGAGGGGTGGCGCGCCGAGCGCCGGGGTGGTTGCGGACCGCCGGCGGTCATAGACCGCCGCTACAAAAACCAAGATGCACCACGGCCGGAATCCGTAAGGCGTGTCCCCCCCAAAGGCCGCGCCGCTACTGGTGCACGACCGCAAGAAGGTTGTGGAATTCGTCAATCGAAACCTTGTCGGGGTGGAACGGCAGGGCGACCTGCCCGGTGGCAGGCGTTGACCCCTTGATTTGCATGATGCCCAAAAGGTGGGGGGTCCCGCCCACGGTTACGAACACCGGCACCCGCATCATGAACTGATCCGAGACCCCGGACTGCGTGAGGGACATTTGCAGGATGGTTTTACCCCCGTCGCCGGGTTTCAGATCGTACTTGAAGGTGTATTCGGGAATCTCCGTGCCATAGACCCACTCGTTGAAGAACCAACCCATGGGCTTGCCCACGTGTTTCTCTACCATGCGCTGGAAGTCGGCGGTGGAAGCGTTGCGGTTGGAATAGGTCGTCACGAAATCGTGCATCATCGCAATGAAGCCCGCATCCGGCACCTTTTGACGTGAGTCTTCGAGCATGGCGCGCAGCATCTCCAGCACAAAGGATCCCTTGTAATAGATGAGCTCGGTCGAATTGCCAGGTTCCAGCCGGGAATTCAACTGGTAGTTCAGATAGAGCGGTCCCACTTCGACCGGCCGGTGTCCTCCGCTGTTCTTCTGAAAGAGGCTTTGGCGCTTCAAATCCCAAAAGCTGCGGAGCTTTTGGACCTGAAAGGTTTTCAAATAGAGGCTGGCGGAAAACTCCGCAAACCCTTCCGACATCCACTGGTCGCGGTAGGTCTTCCATCCCACCAAGTGTCCCCACCACTGGTGAGACATTTCATGAACGGCGACAATGTTGTAAAACTCCGCCTGCCCCGCCATGTCTTGCAGGTGGAGTTGATGGCGCGTCGTCTCATCGAGCAGGGAATCGTAGGGAAGAAAGATGAGCGTGGGCCAGCTCTGTCCGTAGCCCCGAATCGGCTGCTCGGTCACCGCCACCGTCTGGAAGGGGAGCTTGCCGAAGTAGTACTCATAGAGCTTGAGCGCCTGGAAACTGACATCGGCGGCGTGCTGGGTGTTGGCAGCGGTCGAGAACCCACCCCGGGTAATGCCCAACTGCCCATCCAAGTCCCGCGTCCCTCCCGCTCCCCCCGCCAGCTCCGCCATATCGATGGCATTGGATAACCCTTGCAGCTCATCGGGAATTTGCTTGCCCCCATAGGCCGCCACGGTCAGGTCCGCATCGGCTTGCTTCTTTTCCACAAAATCCCCGTAGTTGAATCCCACGACGCTGAGGGGAACGTCCGAGTCGTATTGGGACTCCACCGCCTCCTTATCCTTCGACGATTTCACCAGGCGGCCCGTCCCGACGAACGTGAATTTTTTGGGCGAGAGGAAATGCAGCGAGAAGCGGGTCCGATCGTCGAAGGCGCCAAAGCTCGGAAACCATGACTCGCGTGCCGTCACGTAGTAGAGCCCCTCCCCGCGTTGAAACACAATGCGGCTGTCGCGGGTGGAATCCTCGTCATAGGCGATCTTGAGGGTGTAAACCTTTCCCGGCGCGGCGGGCTCCGGCAAAATCACCCAGGGGTCGCTGTCCAAATTGCGCGCTTCCTGAATGAACGCGAGCTTATTGCCGTCGGCGTCCTGGACGGAGGAAATTCTGAGCACGCCTTCCAGGCTGAGCGGCAAAACGCGCGCTGTGCCTCCGGGCACTTCGATCTCCATGGTCGCCGTGGCGGAAAGGCGATTGTCCTTTTGGATATCGGCGTCGATGTTTTCCTGGCGGCAATGCGCGACGAGCGTCCGGTGTTCGGGCCAGGCGGTCTTCGCGTATTCGCTCCCCAGGTGAAAACCCGCCCACCACTCGGAATACTCATTGCGGTTATAGTGCTCGAGCAACACCTCTTCGTCGTTGGAGAATTCCGGATTCAGCAGGGAATCGCGATTCCAACTGATCTGATAAAGCAGGTCGCCCGCGCGAGATCCTTTGAAATCCGCCAGGAAGAAGCCGTGGCTAGAAGGATCGGTCAGGTCAGCCAGCATGCGGGCCGCCAGGTTGCGCATCGCAAAATTGCCGCGCCGCTGGTTTTCCCACCAAGCATTGAAACTTTCGCTGTACTTCTTCTGGGCCGCCTGGAAGGCCTGTGTCGCCGCCTGGGCATTGGCGCCCGGGCGAATCAGCATCACCTTCTGCGCCTGAAGCTTCTCAAACTGCTCCCAGGAATCGTCGGTGAAGAAGAAGACGGCATGCTCGAACTCCGTCGCGAGGCCAGGCCCGCCGGTGAAGCGTGCGATCTGATGTTGCAAGGCGGGCGTCGGCGGGTTGAGTTGGAACGATCCTTTGCCCTCGAAGTACGCGGCCAATACGTGGCCGGCGATGGGCGCGGCAAAGGTCAGGCGCCCCTCCTCGAAGGTGAAAGTGGCGGCGTCGCGCTGCCAGGCGACGTTTTCCGTGACCGCCCACATTTCGCTCCCCTGAATCGCCCGGAGTTGGGCATAGACCTTGAGCAGGTCCTGGGAAGGCATGGTAGGGAGATCAGCCGCCCTCACGCTAGCCGAAAGGCATAGACACAACAGAAGATACCGGATTCTGATCATGATGTCGGAAACCTCGACATGAACGGCGGGGACGATGGACGGACGAACGTTGAATGTTGCTATTCATGTAATGGCGCCAAGCCTAGCGCTTCCCAGGGGGAGAGTCAACCCGGCTTCGCACAGTAAGACTCGACGTCGAGGGTCTCATGCGGAAGCGGCCAGGCGGTTATGCGGGCGGAAATGCAACTGTAGTGAATCATTTTGATGTGCCACGGGCGTCCCGCCCGTGAACGGGCACGGCCAAGATGGCCGTGGCACATCAAAATGATTCACTACCTATGCAACAGATCACTTTCAGAAACTTTACGGATGACATAGAATGAGGTGCTCGCATCGGGAGGACCAAAAGCTCAATCATGTCAAATGATTGAGGCCGCGGGTGTGCGGCGAATCTCTCTCGCGTTTACGCCGAAAGAGCAACCAGACTCATGCCCACCAAGCAACTCCTCATCATTGGCGCCGGGCCTTACGGTCTTGCGGTCGCCGGCTACGCCCGGCACCTCGGAATCGACTTCGCCATTCTGGGCAAGCCCATGGAGTTCTGGCGGCATTGCATGCCCAAAGGCATGTTCCTGCGCTCCGGCTCCACGTGGCACTTGGATGCGTTGGGGGTCAACACCTTTGAGCGTTTCCTCGAGGCCAAGAACCTCGATCCGGAGCAAGTGAATCCCATCCCGGTAGGTTTGTTCGTTGAGTATGTGGACTGGTTTGTTGAAAAAACCGGTCTCGAAACCGTCCCTTCCTACGTTCGCAGACTGGAGCGGCACGATGACGGGTTTGAGGCCTTTCTTGACAGCGGCGAAACCATGACCGCAAAAAACGTGGTGGCGGCGCCCGGCCTGAACTTCTTCCGGAATCTCCCCGCTGACCTCATCGGCAGGCTCCCCTCGGGCCGCTTCACACATTCGTGTGTAACGGTAAACTTCGAACCGCTGCGAGGCATGCGCTGCCTCATCATCGGAGGACGCCAAAGCGCTTTCGAATGGGCCGCGCTGATGACCGAGGCCGGGGTCGCGGAAGTCCATCTCGCTTATCGCCACGACACCCCGCAGTTTGTGAACTCGGACTGGACCTGGGTCGAACCCCTGATGCAGTTGACCGTCGAGGTCCACGGCTGGTTCCGCAAATTGCCCGCCACCGAAAGAGAATTGATCGAGAAACGGTTCTGGAGCGAGGACCACTTGAAACTGGAGCCCTGGCTCGCCCCGCGCATCAGCGAGCCCCAGATCAAACTCTGGCCCAAGCGCAGTGTCGAAACCTGCAAACTCTCCCCCCGCGGAAGCCTGATCGCGCGCCTGACCGGTGGGGCCACCCTGGAGGTGGACCACATCCTCCTCGCCACCGGCTACCACGTGAATTTGCCGCAAGTGCCTTACCTCTCAAAAACCACCATCCTGCCTGATCTGAAAGCCCATGGCGGCTTCCCTACTCTGGACGAGGATTTCCAAACGAGCGTGCCGGGCCTGTTCTTGACGGGTCTGGTGGCCACCAAGGACTTTGGCCCTTTTTATGGATTCGTCCGCGGATGTCCTTCCGCGGCGACAATCATTGGCAACTCCATCCAATCACAACTGTCATAAGGCGGCGGCAAGCGGCGCGGGGCGCGGGTTGAACGATGGGGCGAAGGGTTGTCATTGGCGGGAAAGGGTGCTAGCTTTTATAGTGATGGGGCGTCCATCGTTCTTATCCTTGCACTCCAGGCGGTTGGGCCGTCGGCCCAGCTTTCCACGGGCGTGGTGCTGCGCGTCAATGGGGCAGTATCCCAGCTTTTATATTTTCGGCATTTTTCAATTCAAGACTGAAGGAGGAAACTATGGCAACTACTACCGCTGCCTTTGAGGCGCAAGTTGCCGTCCGGGCAACCAAGCTTCTCATCAATAACCAATGGGTGGAGAGTACTTCGGGGAAGTCCTTTCCTACCATCAACCCTTCGACCGGCCTCGAAATCTGCCCGGTGGCGGAAGCCGACGCGGCGGATGTGGACAAGGCCGTCCACGCGGCGCGGGCGGCTTTTGAAAAGGGGCCCTGGCGCCGGATGCCGGCCGCGGAGCGCGGACAGCTACTCCACCGCCTCGCCGATCTGATTGAGAAACATGCTGACGAGTTGGCCCGGCTCGAATCGCTCGACAATGGCAAGCCCTATCATGTGGCCAAGACGGCCGACCTGCCGCTGACCATCGGTTGCTATCGCTACTATGCGGGCTGGGCTGATAAGATCCAGGGCAAAACCATTCCCATTGCCGGAAATTATTTCTGCTACACCCGCCACGAGCCGGTCGGCGTGGTGGGCCAGATCATTCCCTGGAATTTCCCACTCCTCATGCAAGCCTGGAAACTGGGACCGGCGCTGGCAGCCGGCAATACGGTGGTGCTGAAACCCGCTGAGCAGACTCCCCTCACCGCCCTGCGCGTGGGCGAACTGATTCTGGAAGCGGGATTTCCCGCGGGGGTGGTCAATATTTTACCGGGATATGGACCCACGGCCGGCGCCGCTATCGCCTGGCACCACGGCATCGACAAGGTCGCTTTCACAGGTTCGACGGAAGTCGGCCATTTGATTATGGAGGCGGCGGCGAAGTCCAACCTGAAACGCGTCACCCTGGAACTGGGCGGCAAGAGCCCCAACATTGTCTTTGCCGACGCGGACATGGACCAGGCCATTGAAGGCGCCCACTTCGCGCTGTTCTTCAACCAAGGCCAGTGTTGCTGCGCGGGCTCGCGCCTGTTTGTGGAAGCAAACGCCTATGACCAGTTCGTGGAAAAGAGCGTCGAGCGCGCCAAAGCTCGCAAGGTGGGCGACCCCTTCGATCCCGCCAGCGAACAAGGCCCTCAGGTGGACGACATCCAATTCGAGAAAGTGATGAGCTACATCGAAGCGGGAAAGAAGGATGGGGCGTCCCTGCTCGCTGGCGGCAGTCGCGTGGGCAATCGCGGATTCTTCATCCAGCCCACCGTCTTCGCCGACGTCAAGGACAACATGAAGATCGCGCAGGAAGAGATCTTTGGACCGGTCATGAGCATCCTGAAGTTCAAAGACATCGAGGAAGTTGTGGAGCGCTCGAATCGTACCGAGTACGGTTTGGCGGCTGCCGTTTGGACCCGCGATATCGGCAAGGCTTACGCCATTGCCAACCGCGTGCGGGCCGGAACGGTATGGGTGAATTGCTATGACGTCTTTGACGCCGCGGCGCCCTTCGGAGGTTTCAAGCAATCGGGCATGGGGCGGGAACTGGGCGAATACGGCCTCCAGCAGTATACCGAGGTCAAAACTGTAACCGTAAAACTACCCAATTAGCTTCTAAGGAAATTCGCCGGGGCCCCGCGTTTTCGAACGCGTGGCCCCATTTTGTTTGGGCAGAGGAGCAGATTTCGGACAATTAGACACCCCCCTCGGTTATGATTTTTCCTACCGGCAGGTCAAATCATGAAGTCTGCTCCCCATATACTTTGCTTGGGCCTGCTCCCAAAGCTTGCGACGCGGAGGGCCGAAGTATATATTCGAAATGGTTGAAAGTTGAAATGAAAAGCTCCGTTGGTTTGTTGTTGTCGCTCACCCTCACGTTTTCTGCGGTGGGGATGCGAAGCGCCACCTTCGATGGTGGTTCTTCCACCTCCAATCAACCCAGCCCTCTTTCCCAGGCAGCCGACGAATTCAAGGATCTCACTCGGGATCTAGGGATGCGTCCCGAGAGCCCGCCCACCGCACAAGCGCGCAGCCTCAAAATGCAGTGGCACGGACGGCTCTATGAAAACTTCCGCAATGATGTCCTGGACACCCTCCCCCACCAGGACAAGCAAAATGGGCAGTCGGTTTCTCCGCTCCGGCGCAACCAATTCGGGTTTAATGTCTCCGGCCCTGTCCTGATCCCCCATTTCATAACCAACCCCAATAATACCTTCTTCATGCTGTCTTATGAAGGCGTGCGCGAGCGGATTCATCAGGCCAACCTGCTCACCGTTCCCATCGCGGCGCAACGGCAAGGCGACTTTTCCGAAGTCGTGGATCCTGCCGGACACCTGCTGCCTATTTACGACCCCGCTCTGACCACACCCAATCCCGCCTACAATCCGGCGTTGCCGGTCTCCACGACTAATCTTCAATATTTGCGCACGCAGTTTCCGGGAAACATCATCCCCCCCTATCGTTTGTCGCCGGTGGCGCAAAAAGCCCTGGCCCTGTATCCTCTCCCCAACACGGATGTTGGCCCGTTCTTTGAGAATAACTATTTTGTGAACTCGCCGCAGATTAACGACGCCGATGGATTCATCGGCAAGCTGGACCGCACCTTACACGAGCGGCATCGCTTGACCGCCAATGCCACCGTCTCGAGCGGATTTCTGAGCCCCGCCCGATACTTCCCAAATGACGCCAGCCCCACTTCGCCCGAGCAACATTTTTCGACCATCCGCTCGGAACTGGATTACGTCTTTACCGCCAGCAGTAACACCGTAAACTCTGCCAGTGTAACTGTAAACACCAATATGGTGCAGTCGGGTGTGCCCGGTGAAACCCCTTTCCCCAACTACTCACTCGGAAACTATGTGTCCATGGGCACAGCTAATCCCAACTCCCGGAACGCGCGCACGACCGCGTATCTTAGCGACGATTGGTCGTGGCGCAAGGGTAAACATTCCATCGATCTCACCGGCAGAGCGAACTTCTATCGAGTGAATTCGTTTAATCCTGCCTACCCCTCCGGCTATTTTCAACTTACCCCTGATATCACCAGCTTGCCGGGAATCATCGATACGGGGGACCCGTTCGCAGGCTTTCTGCTCGGCTTGACCGCATCTGCGGAAAACACCATCACCACCGCGCCTTCCTATTTTCAGGACTCATACCAAGGCATCAGCGTGGCGGACCGATATGCGGTGCGGAAGGACCTGACCGTTAATGCCACTCTGACCTTTAGCCGCCGGACGCCGCGGGTAGAAAAATACAATCGTCAAAGCACGATCGACCCAAACGATATTGACCCTTCGAATGGGCGTCCTGGCGCCCTGGCCTTTGCGGGTATTGAATTATCGCGCGGCATGCGGCCGGTCAATCATGATATTGACCCATCGGTGGGCCTGGTTTGGAATCCGCGTGGCGACAGCAAAACGGTGGTGCGCGCCTCGTACAGCCGCTCGCACAGCCAGATCCCGATTTACAACGGGCAATGGGCCACCCAAGGGTTCAATGCCGTTCAGACTTTTTACTCTCCCAATATTCAACTCAGCCCCGCCCTCGATCTGAAAGCGGGTATTCCCCCGCTCGGCACGCCCCTGCCCGGCTTGAGTCCCTCGGCAGCCGATAACACCATAGCGGATTATATGGACCTGAGCAAAGCGGAGCCCGTTTATCAATCATTTGCCCTTTCCGTAGAGCGGGATATGCCTTTTTCCGTGGTGCTCACGCTGGGGGCACACCACAACGCGGGCCGCGATATCCTGGTAGGCGACGGGACTGTCAATCCCAATGCCATCCTCCCGAGCGACATGAGCTACGGTGATAATCTCTACGACTATGCCTTCCGATCGACGCTCCAACCCTATCCGCAATTCATCGGCTTCGAACTTTACGGACTTTACCCGGCGGGCCGCTACCAGCGGGACGACGGGTACGTGCGCATCGAGAAGCACGCGTCGTTGGGCCTGACGCTTACGGCAACTTATGATTTCTCAAAACAGATGGATGATTATTCCGGGCCATACGGGAACCAGGACTTCTTCAACCTGCGCAATGACTGGTCCGTGAGCGCCTACAATCCTCCCCAGTATCTCAGCCTGAGCTATGAGTACGACTTCCCGTTCGGTCCCAACCAGCCGCTGCTGGATTTGTCCGGGGTCAGGGGAACCCTGGCGGGCGGCTGGTCAGTCACCGGCAGCGCCTACTGGAATGGCGGAACTCCCCTGGCGCCGCATCCGGAGTACAACAATACCGGTGATATCCTTTCCACGCTCGACGTGAATGTGGTGCCGGGCGTGAGTGCGCGCCTTCCTAAACCCGGGCCGTCGGAGTGGTTCAACCCTGCGGCCTTCGCGCAGCCGCCGGATTTCACGGCAGGAAACGGGTCCCGCACGGTGGCAAGTCTGCTGGGGCCCGGCTACTTTTCCTCCGATATCAGTCTCGATAAGCGGTTCCCGATTGGCACCGAGCGGGCTTTGGAGTTTAACGTTTTGGCGCTCAATTTCCTCAATCACGCGAACTGGAACTACCCCGATACGGGCATCGGTCCGGCTAGCGCACCCAACGTCGACGCCGGAAGAATCATCGATTCCCATGGCGGGCGCGTCATCCAACTGGGACTGAAGTTTACTTTTTAGATCGGGAGATCCGATGATCGGGTGAGCATAAGGCCAACTCGGCATAGTTCGTTATTTGTCCACCCCATCACCGGATCATGCGGTCACCCGAGGCTGAGAAACATATGCTCCGATTCGTTGCCTCTCTTCTCGCCTTGCTCGTTGGCGCCAGCTCCACAACGGGCTCCCTCCCTGCGCAGACAGTGAGCATTTCCATACCTGCCTGGATCGAGGAGGGTGGCTGCGGGACTGCTCCCAAGTTCGAAGCAACTTCCAACGGACACCCGGTGCCGGTCATCTCCCAGTTAGGCCCGGGAAGCGATCAGATTATTTTGCTGGTGCTCGATTTCACCGGTGACATGTCGCTGGTGGAAGCCGCCAAGCAAGCGCTGATCGCAGAGATTTCCAAGTTGCCGTCGAACGCCTGGGTGGGCCTGCTGAGCGACCAAGACGGCCTGCATGTGGTCGCCGACCCCAGCCCCAACCACCAGGGGGCCGTGGACGCGATCAACAGCCTGGCGAATTCGGATAAGCCCGGCTTGCTCGAAACAGTTCGCTCCGCGGCGGAGCTGGCGGACACTCTCCTGTCCAAGCACCCTATTCGGGTTTCAGTCCTTTATATAACGGATAGTAATATTTACAGTTACCAGGAGGATTATACAAATCCGGTGATCAACGGGAGCGATCCCCACGATATCAGCCGCCGGTTTCCTGACGCTCTGATTCAGGATAAAATATCTCGACTGGAGGGCCAGGTGAGTTCTCTGGAGGCCCCGTTGTTCGTGGTGCAAATCCATTACCGGTCAGATACCCTCAACAACTCCTATCAGAATGGTTTGCTGGCACTCGCCGATACCACGGGGGGAAAGGGGCAGCTCTGCCGCTCGATTGGTGAGATTCCGGATGGGATCTCCGCCGCTTTCGCCCGGATCTCCAGCGCTTGGCAACTGACGCTGGGATTACATCCCAAGACTCATAACAGCGTGCAAATTCATTTGAATGTCCCGTGTGGCGGGGAAGATGCTCGGCTTTCCTGGCGCGTGCGCTTGCGCCTGCGCCCCAAGGAGGGATAATGCGGCCCTTGAGTCTGCGAATTACCTTCGAAATCATTCTGGGCGCAGTCCTTGCGAGCTCGCTGTTCGTGGTTCTGCGCGAGGCACGGCAACTCGCTGAATACCGGCGCCAACAGGAGACCGACGCGCAATCCCTTCGATTGCTCCGCGAGGCCCTGCGCCAAAAAGAGGTCCAAAAAGTTCCCTCGCCCCCCACCGAAGAGGTCCCGCCGGGACTGGAGCAGGCCGTCGCCAAGCGCGAGGCGGTCATTGCTCAACTGAACCGTGAACTGGCGGAAGCCCACGCCACGATTGCCGACCTTCAGTCGCAGCTTGCCGGTGTCAATGATCAGCACGCCCAGGCGCTGGCCAGCGCCGAGGAGCGTGTCCAGAAGTTGCAGGCGGATTCGCAGGCCCGAATCGCCGACTTACAAAACCAGCTCGACGCCGCCACCACGGAATCCCAAATTGCCCGCCAGCGTGCTTCGGCTTTGGAGGCGGAAATCTCGAAACTGCGTGGCGAAAACGCCGCCAGCACGGCCCGCGCGAGCGACTTCAGCCAAACCGTCGCCAGCCTTCAGGACCTGACTCGCCGCCGTGAAATGTATATGACCTCGATCCTCCGCCGCTATCGTGATATTACCAGTGAATTCCGGAACATGAGCAGCGTGCTCGACACCAGCCGCGACCCGAACTCCAATGTGTGCAGCGGCGCCACCCTGAGCCGAATACAAAATGCGGTGAGCTCGGCAGAGGATGATCTTCAGCAACTGAATGATCTGAACGCCCGCGCTCAAAAACTGGAGAAGCAGCTCGAGAAGAAGTGACCCGGCGAGAGGGCCCCCTTCCCCTCCTCTCTGCTCACGCGCGCGGTGGGAATTCAGCTTTCAGTCGCGGGCCCCGGGACATTGAGCTCTCAGTCATTCGCGGCCAATGATGACCTTCGCCACTTAAATGACCTCAACTGCCAGGCACGGCAATTGGAAAAGAAACGGGCGAATCTGTAACCCGCATTTCTCACCACGGGCCAACGAACCGAAGTTTGGAGTGCGGCGACTCGTCGCCGCTTTCCCTGGCCGCGACTCGTCGCGGTCAGTCACCAACCGCTGACGAGTCAGCGGTAGAGAAAGCGGGAGCGAGCTCCCGCACTCCGAAATTTGCCTCCGCGCGCCCGGACAAGCGGTTCGATCGTGGCGCGCGCGGAAACCATTGGAAAGGCCCTTTAACGACGGGGCTTAAACCCCGCCCTTCCAAAGCCGTGGCGAGAAATGCGGGCTAAGCAATCGGGAAGTCCGTGTGAGATGGCCGAAGGATGGATTTTCGACGGCGGAGCAACCTGCTCGCAAGAATGAGCAATCCAATAGACTTACAGAGGATAGGCAGAGTGGCGAGAAAGTTCTGACCAGCGGTTACGGGGGTCGTGGTGGCCTCCACGAGGGATGGGGATGAAAATTCCGGCAGCGGGTAAGTTTGTTGTAGCGGCGGTCTCTGACCGCCGGGATCTATTGAATCAAAAGTCGGCGGTCAGAGACCGCCGCGACAACAAAACCGAAAGGCCCACAAACAGAATTCCGGGGGGCTTGACAAACACCGTAGTGCGATGCCGGAGGAACTCCTGCTGCACGGTGCTGGCTGCCACTCTGTTGACGGTGCTCTCTACCCTGCCCCCCACGGCATCCGCGTGGGGTGGAGCGAAAGATCCAATACCCATGGCGGGTGCAGCCACCATTCCCGCCGGGACCATTCTGTATCTGCACCTTAAGACCGCGGTCAGCACCAAGACGTCCAAGCCGGGCCAGGCGGTTAGTGCGACTTTGGTGCGCGAGGTAGCAACGCCCGCGGGAATCGCCCTCCCTCCGGGCTCGATCCTGAAAGGCGTCATCGAGAAGTGCGCCGAGCCGACCACGTCCGAGGAGCGGGCCGAACTCCTCGTGAACTTTGGCCAGATTGACGTCCCGGGTGAAGGAACCCTCCGCCTGAAAGGGCGGGTGAGTGAAATTGGTAATGCGCGCGAATCCCTGCTGGCGGATGGCACCATCGTCGGCGTGCGCCAGAGCGAGGCTCCCGTCTCACTGTTGGGTGGGGTGTTGCAGAAACTTGGCCAGATAGACCCTTCCATCAACGATCAAATCCAAAAGCAAAAGATCGGCCAGGTCAACACGTCCATCGAATACCCCGCCGGCGCCGACTTCCAGTTCACACTCTTGGAGCCCTTGACCGTAAGGCAGATCTTCGCCTCCACCGGCCCGCCGCGACTCCCCTTTGGCCTGCGAGCCTCAGTCGAGGGCGTGCTCGCGAGCGCTCCCCAGCGCGCGGTGAGCAAAGACCAAAAGCCTGGCGATCCTATTAACCTGGTCTTTGTGGGTACAGCACAGGAGATCCGACAAGCATTCCAGCAAGCGGGCTGGGCTGAACCCAAGAAGAAGAATCAGTCGTCCATCCTGAAGACCGCCGAGGCCGTGATGAACAATGATGGCTACGGCGCGGCGCCGGTCTCCAATCTCTACTTATTCGGGCGAAAGGAAGACCTCGCCTTCGAGAAAACCCTCAACACCTTCAACAAGCGCCACCATCTGCGCTTGTGGCAATCACCCACCACCGCGCCCGACGGCCGCCCCATCTGGCTGGGGGCCGCCACTCACGATATCGGCATCGATGTTCACCCCGGCGTCGTTTCGCACGCGACCGACCCCAATCTTGATGACGAGCGGGCGCAGGTGGGGTCCGACATCGTGGCCGGCGGGGCCGCCCAGGCCGCCGAACTCGTGGCCCCCCCGAATCCGCTGAGCAGTGGAATGACCGCCACCGGAGGGGAATGGCACACGGACGGCAGGTTGCTGGTCGTGGATCTGAAGACTGGTGTGGCAGGTCCCATGTAAAAATGAGTCTGGCCGCTCTGCACCCCCCTTGGTGCGAACCCTCTAATCTTCCTGACGATTCCTCCGCCAACGAGGATCATGAGTGGGGTGACGAAAGTGATGACCAGCATTGGCATCAGCTGGAAGTTTGGCGTTGACCAGTGATGCCAAGTCTGTACCAACGCCGCTCCACCCAACGCACCCATGACAGAGCTCAGCGTCATCGTGGCGACCATCTCTCTCCCCTTGGCGATCGCTGCAGCAATACAACCTATGAAAAACGGTTGGATGAGGAGTTCGATTAGGACAAAATACAGCAACCAAAAGACATAGGCGTCGATGTGTGCGTAGACCTGATATTTGTGCAGAACCGCATTTACCGCTTTCTCGGTAATAAAAAGGGAAGCCCAAAGGAGCAGATAGCCTCCGACCACAGTGCCAGCGATCAACCACGGCGCGGCGAAGAATCCGGTGGCGATCAGATGCCCGATGGTTCTTACGCGCTACCATTACCTCCGGGCTACCCGCTATTGACGGGAAAGACGCTCTTGCAGCGATGTCAAGGCGGGCGTAAACTGCAAGTGTAGCGAAGAAGAGTAATCCATGACCCTCAATTTGAAATCCGAACTTGCCGCCGCGCTGGAGAGCTTGGCCGCCGCCCAAGGGCTTTCCGTGGAAGACTACCTCCAACAACTCGTGGAAAGGGAGCTTCCGGCCGTGACCTCAGAGCCCGCGCCTTCGGAAAGCAGCGGCATGGTTCGAGAGAGCGGCCTACTCGTCTACCGCACGGGGAAGCCCCTGCCTGCGCGGGTCGTCGATGAGGCCATTCGGCGCTCCCGCGAAGAAAGATCAAAGCATATCCTCGGCAATCTCTCTTGAAACTCTTTTTCGACAGCTCCGTTCTCGTCCCTGTCTTCTATGCTGATCATCCCCACCATGATGCCAGCGCCAGGGTATTCCTTGCTGCGGGAAAGGAAGACTTCTGTGCGCTGGGGACGCTGGGAGAAGTGTACGCGACCTTGACCGGACTGCCCGTTCGCCCGCGCATAACCGGCCACGACGGCATGACCGTACTGAAACAGATCCGCGACCGATTGACCGTCATATCCCTCACGGGGCAAGAGTACGTATCCGCGCTGGAGTCGGTGTCGGGATCGGTCGTGGGGGGAGCGGCTTACGACGCACTCATCGCCAAGTCTGCCGTCAAAGCCGGCGCTGATGTGTTGCTCACGTGGAATCTGCGGGACTTCAGCAGGTTCGGAGCAGAGATCGCACAGCTTGTGAAGACTCCGATCGAGATTTGACCGTTATTGTGGGGCGCACTTCTGCCCCGGCCGGAAATTCACGGCCTCAAAGGGATCGGGGGGTTCCACGTTTCCGGCCAAAGCAGTCGCCGACAAGCCGCATTGACGACTTGTCCGTGGATGTGGCGCCCGCCGGTCCCGGGCGGATCGTCGACCACTCGGAAACTATCCCAAAACGGGGTTCTGGGAAGCATTCGTCGCTGTGAGGGAATGCGGTTCTATCCAGGATAAGGGGCCTTATTTTAACACCCTTGGTGCGGAACCCGCACCGGCGCGGCATTCATTAGTCAGCGTTAATCTGCGCAGGTGAGCTTCCGCGAGCTTTGCGGTGGTTTTTGCAAATCGCCTCAAGTTTTTTCAAGCATGGCCGATATAAGGGACAGTGGCATAAGCCCGCCAGCGCCGCTGATAGATCCGCCCACTTGCAGCGCTGAGCCCTTGGCGGCAAGTTCGAAGACCCCTTCGCCCCGACGATCACCCTTGCCGCCAAGGCTCCCTCCTCAATCCCCCATCGACCTTCGCGCATCGGTGCTAATTTGGGCGTAGCGCCGCCATCTGGGCGGCTCCATGCCGGCTGGAAGCCGGCGCTACATCTGAAATTACACTACCCGCGCAGCGGTGGATTTTCCAAAAATCTGTTAGTATAGTGATTCGGGGTCTAAACCATAATCCATGCGCATGGCAAGCCGAGTTCTGGCCATCCTCACCATTGCCGCTCTTCTCGCGCCCGGCGTGCGATGGGTGTCGAGTAGCGCCGGCCAGGAGGGGTGCACCTGCCCTCCCCAAGCCTGCACGTGTCCCATGCATCATGATCATCTGGGGCACACTCCATCTTGCTGCGCAGCCCACGGCGGGCAATGCGGACTGGCATCGCCTGACGGCATCCTCAACTCGCTTCTCAGCAACCTGGTCTTCGTTCCCACGGAGCACGAGCTACCCGGCCCCTTGAAGCTCTGGGCTCCCGGCCAAACGGCGGCAAGTTCCAACGCGCTGCCCTCGCACGCCCCGCCTCTCGATCAGCCTCCGCGCCCCACTCTCTGATTCCTTCTCCTAACACGTTTTGTTCGCGCCCTGTGCTGCATGCTGACGGGTGAAACCCGGAGATGCCACTGCGCCTCCTCCGATTCCTCGCGAGGTTGCGGCCGGGGCTTAAATCCTATTCATCCCGAAGGAGGCTTCATGCGAAAGCTCGTATTGTGCCCGTGTCTGGCGGTCTTTCTAATGTCCGGTTCCCTGCTCCACGCCACGATTTTTGGAAGAATACAAGGCATCGTGCACGACCCACAGCATCGGCCGGTGTCCGGAGCATCGGTAAAGCTCCAGGCGATGACCTCGGATTGGTCCGAAACCGCGCAATCGGACGATAACGGTGAGTTTTCATTCGCCGCCGTGCCCATCGGCGATTACAAAATCACCGTCACGCAGCCTAAATTCCAAACTGAGGAGCAGACGGTTACCGTCGATGCCGGCTCATCACCGATTCTTCACTTTCAATTAACGATTGCGCCCCTGAATCAATCGACCGTTGTCGTGGGCCAGGGAGAGGTGGCCAACATGGATTCGGTAACCCCCACCGCTCTGGTCGATCGCCTGGACAT